>Ga0163144_10000056_pt1 | contig 242322 bp, 261 predicted proteins | sample OliLak19BULKMAT1_FD_123175 | JGI IMG/M metagenome (GOLD analysis project Ga0163144, IMG submission 123175) | Freshwater microbial mat bacterial communities from Lake Vanda, McMurdo Dry Valleys, Antarctica - Oligotrophic Lake LV.19.BULKMAT1 | ecosystem: Environmental > Aquatic > Freshwater >... | reverse complement strand
GGAAGTGCCGGTGGGAGCGATGGGGCATCTCGTGGTCCGTAAAAGCTGGCCGTCGATGATGACGGAGATTTGGAAGAATCGTCCGAAGTTCGACGAATATTTCCGTTTGAAAGGCTGGTACCTCTCCGGAGACACCGCGTATAAGGACAAGGACGGCGTCATTTGGTTCGCCGGCCGCGAGGACGACGTGATCAAGACCGCCGGAGAGCGCGTAGGCCCGTTCGAGGTCGAAAGCGCGCTCGTTCAGCATCCGGCCGTCGCAGAGGCGGGCGTGATCGGCAAGCCGGACGAGGTCCGCGGGCAGATCATCAAGGCGTTCGTTTCGCTGCGTTCGGGCTTCATGCCCTGCGAAGAGCTGAAGAAAGAGATCGCCGATTTCGTGAAGAGGAACATGGCCGCGCACGCGGCCCCGCGCGAAATCGAGTTTTGCGAACGCGTGCCGAAGACGCGGTCCGGCAAGATCATGCGCCGGGTCCTGCGCGCTTGGGATCAAGGGGTCCCGGCCGGTGACGTCAGTACAATGGAAGACTAAGAGGAGATCGGGGATATGTTCGATAAGATGAAGGGCATGATGGACCAGATGGGGATGATGCAGAAGCTCATGAAGGACGAGAATTTCCGCGCGTTCATCGGGCACCCCAAGGTGCAGGAACTGTTCAAAGATCCGGAGTTCAAGGAAGTCGCGAAGTCTCAGGACTTCATGAAGATCATGAGCCACCCGAAATTCGCCGAGATGATGCGCGACCCCGAGGTCGCCGCGCTGATGGCTAAGCTCAACCCGCAGTCCTTCCTGAAATAAGCGTGCGTAAAACCGCGATTTTTCTAATCGTCGGCATCCTTGCCGCGGCATCGCCCGCCCGCGCCGAACGGATCGAGTGGCTCGACGAGGATAAGGACGGGAAAAATGAGATGAAGGTCACCTATTCCCAGGGCAGCACGATATCCTCGCTCGAGATCGACAAGAACGGCGACGCAAAACCCGATCGTTTCGTGCGCTTCAAAAGCGGCACGCGTCACACAGCCGAGGACGACACGAACTTCAACGGCAAGCCCGATTCTTGGTCGTATTATAATTCGAAGGGGGCTCTCGTCCTCTCCGCCAAAGACCGTAATCACGACGGCAAACCCGACGACTTCAAGAAGATGGTGATGGGCCGCCAGGTTGTGCTTTCCGAGAACGACAAAAATTTCGACGGAAGGATCGACCGCCGCAAGCTCGCGGAGTGGGGGATGATCCGCCGCTCGCCGGGGATGTCTCCGGAGCCGGGTTACAAGACGATCTGGCGCGAAGAGGACAAGGACTTCGACGGCGTCGTGGACGTCTATTACGAAAAAGGCAATCCCGAGGCCGCGAAACAAAAAATAGGGAAACCCATCGATGCCGCGCACGCGCAAAAAGACGACGAAAAGCCCGAGCCTGCCCCGGCGGCTGGCGATGGTTTATCGCAATCAGAGCGTCTCGTGAAGTCTCTCAATCAGCGTTACGGTTTCGACGAGGAGCCCAAGCTTGACTGACCGTGCACGGATCGTCGGAGCCGGAATGGGCGGTCTTATCGGCCGCTCCCTCGCAGAGCGCCTGGCCGCGTCGTACGACGTTATCCGTCTGGTGCGGCCCGCTTCGCGCGGAACCGTGCCCGGGACGCGGTCGGTTGAGTGGATCCCTCCGCTTCAGGGCACATGGGAGACCGCGATAGACGGTGCGGCCGCGGTGGTCAATCTCGCGGGAGAATCCGTGGCGGGAGGCCGCTGGACGCCGGCGCGAAAAAAAACGCTCATCGAAAGCCGTCTCGTGACGACACGTACGCTCGTGGAAGCGATCGGCCGCGCGAAAACCAAACCGCGCGTTCTCGTGAGCGCTTCGGCGGTCGGTTTTTACGGGAACCGAGGCGACGAGATCCTCACCGAAGAGTCGAAGCCTTCATCGGGTTTTCTTTCCGACCTCTGCCGCGAATGGGAGAGGCAGGCGATGAAGGCCGAAGCGTTCGGTGTCCGCGTCGTTCTCCTCCGCACGGGGGTCGTGCTCGATCCGCACGGGGGCGCGCTCGCAAAGATGCTTCCGCCTTTTCGTTTGGGACTCGGTGGTCCGCTGGGTTCCGGCCGCCAATATTTAAGCTGGATACACCGTGACGACGAAATCGACGCGATCCGATGGGCGATTGAGACGGGTTCCGCGTCGGGGCCTTATAATCTTTCCGCGCCCGAACCCGCGACGATGAAGGATTTTTCGTCGGCTCTCGGCCGCGCTCTCGGTCGTCCGGCGGTATTGCCGGCGCCCGCGTTCGCGCTCAAGCTCGTTTTCGGAGAGATGTCCGAAATCCTGCTCGGCGGCCAGAGAGCGGTCCCCGCGCGTCTTTCGAAAGAGGGCTTCCGGCACCGGTATCCGGGTCTCGAGGGCGCCCTCGCGGATTTGACGGCACGCCAAAAGGCGCTTGACAAGCCCTAGACCCTCTGTTAATTTAAGACCTTTCTTGAAAGGGAGCATTATGTCGACTTATTTTGCAAAAGCGAATCAAAAGGAACGCGTCGAGAAGAAGTGGGTCGTCGTAGACGCCCGCGACCAGATCGTCGGACGACTGGCTACCCGTCTCGCCCGCCTCCTGCAGGGAAAGACCGACCCGGGCTATACGCCTCACGTGGACACCGGTATCGGCGTCATCGTGATCAACGCCGCGCACGTGCGCGTCACGGGCAACAAGGCCAAGGACAAGATTTACAAGAACTTCTCCGGTTTTCCGAGCGGCCAGCGCGAGCGCACGTACGAGCGCGTGATGCGCGAAGATCCGACTTTCGTGCTGAAGAGCGCGGTGAAAGGCATGCTGCCGAAATCCCGCATGGGACGTAAGGCGCTGACGCATTTCCTCGTGTACGCCGGCAACGAGCATCCTCACTCGGCGCAGATGCCGAAAGTTTACGAGACCAAGGAAGGGAAGAAATGACCCAAGCAGCTCCTAAGCAGCTCAACGGCAACGCCGCCATTCTCGCGAAGGATAAGCGGCTCAAGGCCCCCAAGGAAGTCGGTCAGCGCACCGGCCGCCGCAAGGAAGCCACCGCGCGTGTACGGCTTTTTAAAGGCACCGGCATCATCCAGGTGAACAACCGGACCATCCAGCAGTACTTCGGCCGTCCGACGCTCGAGATGGTCGCGCGCCAGCCGCTCGAAGCCGTGCAGATGAACGACAAAGTCGACGTGATCGCCAATGTCCGCGGCGGCGGTCTCTCCGGTCAGGCGGGCGCGGTCCGTCACGCGATTTCGCGTGCGCTCGTCGATTACGACTCCGCCGTTAAGCCGATTCTTCGTAAGGGCGATTACCTTATGCGCGATGACCGGATGAAAGAACGTAAGAAGTACGGTCGCAAGGGCGCACGGCGCAGGTTCCAGTTCTCGAAGCGTTAAACGAAAAGCTGTAACCGTAATGATGGCCGAGCGTTACGCTCGGCCATCTTTTTTTATTTTTGACATAGAGGTAAAACCCCTCTATAATCGGCCTTTAAAAACTTGGAGGCACACGACTTACGTCGATGAAGGACCGTTCGCGCGATAAAAAGTTAAAAGTCGGAATTATCGGGGCCACCGGATACACGGGCGAAGAGCTCGTGCGAATTCTCGTGCGCCATCCCCGCATCCAAGTGACCTACGTTTCAGGTAAGGAAGATCGCGACATTCGAATCCAGGAAATCTTCCCGTATCTTCGGAATTCCATCGATCTCGAATGCAAGGCATTCTCCTTCGACGAAGCCGTCGAGAAATGCGACGCCGTTTTCCTTTCCTTGCCTCACACCGTCTCGCAGCAGTTCGCTCCCATGTTCCTGAAGGCGAAGAAGAAGGTGATCGACGTGAGCGCCGATTACCGCCTGCACGATGTCGCGGTCTACGAAAAATTCTACAAGACGCCCCACAAGGATCCCGTCAACTTGAAGCAAGCCGTGTACGGCCTTCCTGAGGTGAACAGGGAAAAGATCCGGACCGCGAAGCTCATCGCCAATCCCGGCTGTTATCCGACCGGCGCCATCCTCGGACTTCTGCCGGGCGTGCGGCTCGGTTTCTTCGACGAGCGCTCGATCATCGTCGACGCGAAGTCCGGCGTCACCGGAGCGGGACGCAAGGCCGAGAAATCTCTCAACTTCTCCGAAGTGAACGAATCCTTCAAGGCCTACAAGCTTTTCGAGCACCAGCACGTGCCGGAAATCGATCAGGAGCTCTCACGCGCGGCTCGCAAGGAAGTGGCGGTCACGTTCGTTCCGCATCTTTTACCGATCAACCGCGGAATTCTTTCGACGATGTACATCCGGCTCGCAAAAAAAGCGGACACGGCGTCGCTCGTGGCCGCGTACCGTAAATTTTATGAGGGCGAGCCGTTCGTGAAGGTTTACGTGGACGGCAAACTCCCTGAGCTCAAACACGTCGCTCATACGAACTTCTGCGACATCGGCCTCCGGGTCGACGAATCGAAGAGACTTGCGGTCGTGGTCGCGGCGATCGACAATCTTGTGAAGGGCGCCGCCGGTCAGGCCGTGCAGAACTTGAACGTCATGTCCGGATTCGACGAAACGGAAGGCCTCCTATGAAGACGATCCACGGGGGCGTCACAGCGCCGCTCGGCTTCCGCGCCAACGGACTCTACTGCGGCATCAAGAAGTCCAAGCGCAAGGATCTCGCGCTCATTTATTCGGAAAGGCCGTGCGTCGCAACCGGCGCTTTCACGACGAACCGCGTTCAGGCGTCGTGCGTCGTGATCAATAAGGAACACCTCCGCGACTACAACGCTCAAGCCATCATCGCCAATTCCGGAAACGCCAACTGCATGACCGGCGAACAGGGCTTCGAGAACACGCGGACGATGGCATCGACCGCCGCACGCCTCCTTCGCCTCCGGAAAAGGGACGTGCTCGTCGCCTCGACCGGCGTCATCGGCAAACCGCTCCCGATCCGTAAGATCGTTCGCTCCATGCCGGAGCTCGTGGGCGGCCTTTCGCGGAAGGGCAGCGAGCATGCCGCCGCCGGTATCCTGACAACCGACCGCATGAACAAAGAGATCGCCGTCGAATTCCTCGTCGGCAAGCGCCGCGTGCGCGTCGGCGCCATCGCCAAGGGCGCCGGCATGATCGCGCCCCGCATGGAGACGGCCCACGCTCCGAAGCACGCGACGATGCTCTGCTTCGTGACGACGGACGCGGCCGTGACTCCCGCCGCCCTCCGGGACGCGATGGACCGGGCGATCGAAAAATCTTTCAACGCCATCTCGATTGATGGGGACATGTCCACGAACGACATGGTCGTCGTCCTCGCCAACGGCATGGCCCAGAACCGGAAGATCGTCGAAAAAACGCCTGAGTTCAGACTGCTGTGCCGCGCGCTCGAAACGGTTTTTCTCTGGCTCGCCAAGCAGATGATCCGCGACGCAGAAGGCGCGACCAAGCTCGCTGAAATCACCGTCCGCGGCGCGCAGTCCCGCGACGACGCCCGGAAGGCCGCGCAGGCCGTCGCCGGCTCGAACCTCGTGAAATGCGCGCTTTTCGGCGGCGACCCCAACTGGGGCCGCATCGCCGCGGCCGTGGGGTATTCCGGGGCGCACGTGGATCCCTGGAAAATGCAGATCCGTCTCGGCCGTGAGATCGTCGTCAGGAACGGCGGCCCGCTACCCGGCAACGCGCAGGCTCTCGCCCGCGCCTTTTCGCAGAAGAACGTCAAAATCACCGTGGACCTGGGTCTGGGTTCGTACGCGTCGACCGCATATACCTGCGACCTGTCCACCAACTACGTGCGCATCAACTCCGCGTACCGGACCTGACCATTAGCAAAGAAGGCATGAGGTCAATGATGGAAGAAATGATCCGCAAGGCGGACGTGCTCATCGAAGCGCTTCCGTACATCCAGGCTTTTTACGACAAGACCGTCGTCATCAAATACGGCGGCGCGGTCCTGACCGACATCGAGATTCGCCGCAACGTGCTCGAGGACATCGTCTTCATGAGCTACGTCGGCATGCGCCCGATCCTTGTCCACGGCGGCGGCCCCTACATTTCCCAGAGGATCGAATCGATGGGCAAGGAAGTGCGTTTCGTGCGCGGCTATCGCGTCACGGACGAGGAGACTATGGAAGTCGTCGAGGAAGAGCTTCAGAAGGTGAACCGCGACATCGTGCGAGAGATCATCTCGCTCGGCGGCAGCGCGATCTCGCTCTCTGGTAAGGAAGACCATCTCGTCGAGGTCAAAAAGCACGCGGAGATCGACGGCGAGGACATCGGCTACGTCGGCGAAGTCACGAAAGTGAACGGCGACATCATCCAGCGCATGATCACGAGCGACATCATTCCCGTCATCTCTCCCGTAGGCGTCGGCAAGGACGGCTTCGCGTACAACGTGAACGCGGACAACGTCTCGGCCGAAATCGCGCGTTCCTTGGGCGCCCTCAAACTCGTTCTCCTCACCAACGTCCGCGGGATCCTCAAGGACATCACGAAGCCCGATTCGATCATTCCGCACATCAGCCTCGCGGAAGTGGAGGAACTCATCAGCAATAAGACCATCGCCGGCGGCATGATCCCGAAGGTCAGAGCCTGCACGCGCGCGCTCGAAAAGGGCGTGAAAAAGACCCACATCATCGACGGACGCATCCCGCACGGGATTCTTCTGGAAATCTTCACGGACAAGGGCGTCGGCACCGAAATCGTGAAGCGCTGACATGGACCCCCGCAAAACCATCCGCCTATATTACGATTACGTCGTCCCTTCGTACACGAAGACGCCCCTCGTCCTCGAGCGCGGGCAGGGCACGCGCGTGTGGGACTCGGCGGGCGAAGAATACCTCGACTTCTTTCCGGGGTGGGCCGTTTCGGGTCTCGGGCATTGCCACCGCCGCGTCGTCGAGGCCGTGAAACGACAGTGTGAACGGCTCATGCACGTCTCGAACAACTATTATCACGACCTCCAAGGCCTTTTGGCCGAAGAGGTGATCCGCCACGCGTTCCCTGGCAAGGTGTTCTTCTGTAATTCCGGCGCGGAGGCCAACGAAGCCGCGTTCAAGCTCGCGCGCAAAGTCGGGAACCCCGCGAAGAACGAGATCATTACCATGGAAAAATCGTTCCACGGGCGTACGCTCGCAGCGATCTCGGCGACGGGTCAGCCGAAGTTTCGCGAAGGTTTCGAGCCGAGCATGCCCGGCTTCGTCTCGGTGCCATTCAACGATTTTGCGGCGCTCGAGAAAGCCGTGACCGCGAAGACCGCCGCGATCATGCTCGAACCCATCCAGGGTGAAGGCGGGGTGCGGCCCGCCGACGCGAATTACCTCACGCAGGTCAAGCGCCTTTGTCAGGACAAGAAGATCCTCCTTATTTTCGACGAAGTGCAGACCGGTATGGGTCGCACGGGCCGTATGTTCTGCTTCAAAAATTACGGGATCGAGCCCGATATCATGACGCTCGCCAAGTCGTTCGGCGGCGGTTTTCCGGTCGGCGCGATGGTCGCCAAGAAGGAGATTGCCGACGTCCTTCAGCCCGGAACGCACGCGACGACGTTCGGCGGAAGCCCGCTTGCCTGCGCGGCCGCGCTGGCCACGTTCGAAGCGATCGAGAAGGAGAAGCTCCTTCAGAACGCCGTTGTGACCGGATCTCATCTTTTCAAGAAATTGACGGAACTCAAGCGGCGGCATTCGGCCGTGCGAGAGGTCCGCGGCATGGCGCTCATGGCGGGCGTGGAACTCGCCTTCGAAGGAAAGAGCGTCTACGAGGAGTGTCTCAAGCGGAAGCTCCTCATCAACTGCACGCAGGGGAACGTCCTGCGTCTCATGCCTCCGCTCGTCGTCAAAGAAAAAGAAATAGATCGCGCGGTACAGATTCTCGACGAGGTTCTGTCCGCACACAGCCAGGGACAATCGACAAAGGAAGGGAGCAAGGCAGCATGAAGAAGACGGGCACGAAGACGATACCCGCCGCCAAGCGGTCCATCAAGAAGCCGGCCGCGCTGTTCGCGGCGAAAGATTTCCTTAGTTTGAGGGAGGTCGGCGCGGCGGAACTCGACGCCATCTTCAAACTGGCCGAGAAAATGAAAAAGGCCCCGGAAGCTTTCCACGGAAAGCTGAAAGGGAAGTCGTTGGCGCTCCTTTTCCAGAAGCCCTCGACGCGAACACGCGTGTCGTTCCAGGTCGGCATGGCCGAGCTGGGCGGCGCATCGGTTTACATGGACCCACAGGAGATGCCGCTCGGTGAACGCGAGTCGATCAAGGACATTTCACGCGTTCTTTCCCGGTACTGCGACGCCATCGTCGCCCGCACGTACCATCACTCGGACGTCGAGGAGCTGGCGCGCCACGCGGAAGTGCCCGTGATCAACGGACTCTCGGACATGTACCACCCGTGCCAGACGCTCGCCGATCTCTTCACGATCCGCGAACGCTTCAAATCGCTGTCCGGGATGAACGTCGCCTACATCGGCGACGGAAACAATGTCCTGAACTCGCTCCTCTACGGAGTCGCGAAGGTCGGCGCACACTTGTCGATCGCAACCCCTCGCGGCTATGAGCCGTCCGAGGAGGTCCTGCGCGACATCAAGCTGATCGCCAAGGAATCGGGCTCGAAGATCATCCTCTCGAACAATCCGTTTACCGCCATCAAGAACGCGCATGCGATCTACACCGACGTGTGGGTGAGCATGGGCCAGGAAAAGCAGCGCGAACAGCGCCTGCGCGATTTCCAGCCGTTCCAGGTGAGCGGGGCCATCGCGAGCAAGGCGCCGAAGGACGCGGTGTTCATGCATTGCCTGCCCGCGCATCGTGGCGAGGAGATCACCGACGAGGTGATGGAAAGCCCGCGCTCGGTCGTGTTCGACCAGGCCGAGAACCGTCTGCACACGCAGAAGGCGCTCGTGCATCTGCTCCTGACGCGCAAACAGCCCAAAAACTAACTCCAACCGAAGACAGGGAGCTTAAAGAGATGAAGAAGGTCGTTCTCGCCTATTCCGGAGGTCTCGACACGTCCGTTGCGATCAAATGGCTCAAGGACCGCGGTTACGCCGTCGTGGCGTACATGGCCGACGTCGGACAGGAAAAGACGACGACCGCCGCGATCGCGCGCGCGAAGAAGGCCGGCGCGGAGAAGGTGGTCGTGAAGGACTTGAAGAAGAAGTTCGTCACCGACTACGTCTGGCCGGCGTTGAAGGCGGGCGCGGTCTACGAAGGCCGCTACACGCTCGCGACGGCACTCTCGCGTCCGTGCATCGCCGCCGAGCAGGTCGCGGTCGCGCACGCCGAGAAGGCGACCGCGGTCGGCCACGGCTGCACCGGCAAAGGAAACGACCAGGTCCGGTTCGAAGTGACCATCCAGGCGCTCGATTCGAAACTCGAAATCCTCGCGCCCGTGCGCGAGTGGGAGTTCAAGTCGCGCGACGAAGAAATCGACTACGCGATCGCTAACAAGATCCCGATCGACATCACCAAGAAGAGCTCTTATTCCATCGACAAAAACGTCTGGGGCGTGTCGGTCGAGTCCGGCGTACTCGAGGATCCGAACGTCGAACCGCCGCAGGATTCGTTCCAGTGGACGAAGGGCGCCGAGAAGCGGAATCCCAAGGACCGCGTCGTCGAGATCGAATTTAAGAACGGCGTGCCGGTCGGAATAGACGGCAAGCGCATGGATCCGCTCGCGCTCATCGCCGAGCTTAACGACGCCGGTTCGCTCTACGGTATCGGCCGCATGGACATGATCGAGAACCGCCTCGTCGGCATCAAGTCGCGCGAGACCTACGAAGCGCCGGCGGCGACCATCCTCATGGCCGCACACGCGGATCTGGAAAGCCTCGTCCTCGATCGTGAGCTTTTGCACTACAAGCAGGGGATCTCGCAGAAGTACGCGGACCTCGTGTACTACGGCCTGTGGTTCACGCCGCTTCGCGAAGCGCTCGACGCCTTCATCGACAAGACGCAGGAGAAGGTGAGCGGCAAGGTGCGCGTGCGTCTCCGCAAATTCAACGCGCACGTGGTCGGCCGCACGTCGCCGAACTCGCGCTACAACGAGAACCTCGCGACTTACACCGCGAAGGACACGTTCGACCATCGCCTGGCCAAGGGCTTTATCGACCTCTGGGCGCTTCCTTACAGGAGCGGCAAGTAACGGATGAAGAAGCTCTGGGGCGGCCGCTTCAAGAAGGGCAACGACCCGCGTTTCGAGCGGTTCAGCGCTTCCCTTAAGTGGGACGTGCGGCTCCTGTCGTACGATCTTGCCGTCGACCGCGCCCATGTGAGGGCGCTGAAGCGCGCGGGCGTGCTGACGGGTGTCGAGGAGAAAAAGCTTCTCGCCGCCGTTGCGGGCTTGGAGCGCGACGCGGCGTCAGGGAAATACCGTCCCGACCCGCGGCAGGAAGACGTCCACTCCGCGGTGCAGGTCGAACTTTCCCGCCGCGCCGGCGCGCTCGCGGACAAGATCCATACCGGGCGTTCGCGCAACGACCTTGTCGCGCAGAGTTCCCGGCTGTACGCGAAGGACCGACTCTCGAAAATAGCGTGGCTGGTTTCGCGCTGGCAGGCGGCCGTCGTTGACCGCGCCGAAGAGTACAAGGATATGCTCGTGCCGGGGATGACGCATCTCCAGAACGCGCAGATCCTCTCGCAGGGCCATGTGTTCCTCTCGTACGCCGAGATGCTCGAGCGTTCGAAGGTCCAGCTTCTCTCGGCCGCGGCAACCGCCGACGTCTGCGTGCTCGGAAGCGGCGCGCTCGCGGGGACCACCTTCGATTTGGACCAGGCACTCATGGCAAAGGATCTCGGCCTCGCACGTGTCACGTCCAACAGCTACGACGTCTCAGGCGACCGCGACTTCGTTCTCGAGGCGCTCGCGGCGCTGGCTCAGCTGGGCGTCCACGTTTCCCGGATCTCGGAGGATCTCATGATTGCGCAAACGCGCGGCTTCGGCCTCGCCGACGTCGACCAGGCGTTCTGCACGGGTAGCTCCATGATGCCCCAGAAGAAGAACGCGGATTTTGTCGAGCTTTCGCGCGGCGCCGCCGGCCGGTTCGCCGGAAATCTTGCAGGTTTCCTCGCGACGCTGAAGGGCCTGCCGACGTCCTACAACCGCGATCTTCAGTGGGACAAAAGCTTCCTTTTTGACTCCGTCGAGACCGCGGAGGAGATCGTCGTCATATACGCCGATGTTTTCAAGACGCTCCGGATGGACCGCGAGCGTGCGAAAGCCGCTTTGCGCGACGAAACCCTCTACGCCACCGATCTTGCGGACCATCTCGTCCGTGCAGGCGTCCCGTTCAAGGCCGCGCACGAACAGGTGGGGCGTATCGTTAGTTTCGCCGAGGAAAACGGCAAAGCCATCTCGAAGATCGGACTGGATATCCTGAAATCGTTCGCGCCGGCGCTCGACGCCGAGGTGTACGGCCTCTTCAACCCCGAGCGCTCCGTCCGCTCGAAGCGCACGCGCGGCAGCGCCCATCCCGACCGGGTGGCCGAGGAGATTCGCGCCTGGAAAAGGAGACTGCGTTAAATGCACCGTTTCGGTTATAAGGGTTCCGAACTGTACTGCGAGGACGTCCGCGTTTCTTCGATCGCGAAGGAAGTTGGGACGCCTTTCTACCTTTACAGCATCGGGACGTTCCTCGACCATTACTTGAAATTGAAGGAAGCGTTCGCCGCCGTCGAGCCGACGATCTGTTTTTCCATGAAGGCGAATTCGAACCTAACGGTCCTCGCGGCGCTCGTCGCGAAGGGCTGCGGTCTAGACGTCGTGTCGGGCGGGGAGCTTTTCCGCGCCAAAAAAGTGGGCGTCGATCCGAAGAAGATCGTCTTCGCGTCCGTCGGCAAGACGCGCGAGGAGATCTCCGAGGCGGTCCGCGCCGGCATCCTCATGTTCAACGTCGAGACGCCGCAGGAACTGGACGTTATCGACGCGGTCGCCCGCGCGCAGAATAAAAAGCAGAAGGTCGCGATCCGCTTGAACCCGGACGTCGCCCCGGATACGCATCATTACATCTCGACCGGCGTGAAGCAGTCGAAGTTCGGCATCGACATGGGTAGCGCCCGCGCGATTTTCGCGGCGAAAAAGAAATGGCCCTCGCTCGTTTTCGCCGGTGTCCACGTGCACATCGGTTCGCAGATCACGGAAGCTGCACCTTTCGTGAAGGCCGTCCAGAAGGCCCTCGGTTTTATCGACACGGTCCGCGCGGAGGGAGCGCCCGTCGAGTACCTCAATATCGGCGGAGGCCTGGGGATCGTCTACAAGGCCGAAAAACCCCAGACCGCGAAAGACTACGCGAAAGCCATTCTGCCCCTCCTTAAAAACCACGACGCCGGCCGCAGCCTCAAGATCGTCCTCGAGCCGGGCCGCTTCGTGTCGGGAAACAGCGGTATTTTCGTGACGCGCGTGATCTATGAGAAAACCACGCCGGCCAAATCTTTTTTGATCGTGGACGGCGGCATGAACGACCTGATCCGCCCGTCGCTTTACGGCGCGTACCACGAAGTCCTCCCTGTCGTGAAGAAGAGGGGGAAGACGATCCCCGTCGCCGACATCGTCGGGCCGGTCTGCGAAAGCGGAGATTTTCTCGCCAAGGAGCGCAAGCTGACGGGCGTGGGAGTCGATGACCTACTCGCCGTGATGTCGGCCGGCGCCTACGGGTACGTGATGTCGTCCAATTACAATTCCCGGCCGCGCGTCCCCGAGATCGTCGTGAAGGGAAAGAGGTTCTTCGTGGCCAAGGCGCGCGAGACCCGCGACGACCTCGTGCGCGGCGAGCGGATCGTGAAAGAAGCGGTTTCTTGAGCGTTCATTCTTTCGTCAAAATGACGGGCGCGGGCAACGATTTCGTGGTGATCGACAACCGCCGGAAGGCACTTTCGAACCCGAAGAAAACGGCCGTCGCCCTCTGCGACCGCAAGTTCGGGGTAGGCGCGGACGGATTGCTTCTGGCCGAGCCTTCCAAAAAAGCGCAGCTTAAAATGCGCATTCTGAACGCCGACGGCAGCGAGGCGGAGATGTGCGGCAACGGCGTGCGCTGTTTCGCGAAATTCGCGCAGGACGCGGGGATATTGAAAGGGCGGCGTCAGACCATCGAAACCCTCGCGGGGCTAATCGAGGCTGAGATCACGGGCGACGTCGTGAAAGTCCGCCTTTCGGATCCGTCCAGGCTTAAGCTCGACTTCCGCATTTCCTTCGACGGCAAGAGTCAGCGTATGCATTTCGTGGACACGGGCGTGCCGCACGCCGTTCAGATCGTCGAAGCGCTCGACAAGGTCGACGTCGAGCGCTTGGGGCGTGTCGTGCGGCGCCACGAACGTTTCGCTCCGAAGGGCGCGAACGCGAATTTCGTGAAGACGCTCGGGCCGGGCCGTATCCAGGTCCGTACTTATGAGCGGGGTGTCGAAGGAGAAACGCTCGCGTGCGGCACGGGGTCGGCCGCTTCCGCGCTCGTCACCGCGGCGCTGAAAGACTGGAAGTCGCCGGTGGAAGTGAACACCCGCGGCGGGGAGACTCTCAAGATACATTTCTCGCGCGACGGGCACAGGTTTTACGACGTTTATCTCGAGGGCAGGGTCATCCGTACTTTCGAAGGAAAGGCATTCCTATGACATTTCAAGGCTCCATCACGGCGCTCGTGACTCCGTTCAAAAAGGGCAAGCTCGACGAGAAGGCGCTCGCGCGCCTGGTTCGTCGTCAGATCGACGCCGGCACCGACGGGCTCGTTCCGTGCGGTACCACGGGCGAATCTCCGACGCTTTCTTACAAGGAACACGAACGCGTAATCGAAGTGGTTGTCGACGCCGCGAACGGGGAAGTACCGGTCATCGCCGGCACGGGATCGAACTCCACCGACGAGGCGATCGAGATGACGCGCTTCGCGAAGAAAGCGGGCGCGGACGGCGCGCTCATGGTCACGCCGTATTACAATAAGCCCACGCAGGAAGGCATCTTCCGCCATTACGAGGCGGTCGCGAAGCGGGTCGACATCCCGATCGTGCTCTACAACATTCCCGGCCGCTCCGTCGTCACCGTGTCGGCGGAAACCGTCGCCCGGCTCGCGAAGATCCCGACCATCGTCGCCGTCAAAGAGGCGACCGGCAGCATGGACATGACGTCGCACATCCTTTCGCTCTGCGACATCACCGTGCTCTCGGGCGACGACTCGCTCACGCTACCGCTCATGGCGATAGGCGCCAAGGGCGTGATCTCGGTCGCGTCGAACGTGGTTCCGGCGGAAGTGGCCGCGATGACCGACGCGTTCGCGACCGGCCATGTGAACGAGGCCCGCGCTCTCCACAATAAGCTCTTCTCTCTGTGCCGGGCCCTTTTCGTGGAAACCAATCCGATTCCCGTCAAGCGCGCGATGAAGCTTCTTGGGCTCTGCGACGACGAACTGCGTCTGCCGCTCTGGCCGATCTCCGCCGCGAACGAGAAGGCGCTTATCCAGGCCATGAAAGATTTCGGTCTCAAGGTGAAGGCTTGAGCGCTCCCGTCCGCATCGGAATGAACGGCGCGCTAGGCCGTATGGGCCAGCGGATCCTCACACTCGCACACCAGTCGAGCGGCGAGTTCGCGATCGGCGGCGCGTATGAGGTGCAGGGTCATCCCGCGCTCGGCCAGGACGCGGGCACGGCGCTCGGCCTGGGAAAGACCCTCGGCGTGAAGGTGACAAACCTGCTCCAGACGGATCTTTCGAACGTGGATGCGATCATTGATTTCTCCGGTTCCGACGGCACGCAGTATAGCGTGAACGCCGCGGTGCACCACAAAAAGCCGCTCGTGATCGGCAGCACCGGTCTCGATCTCGAGCTCGCCAAGAAGATCCATGCGGCCGCCGAGAAGACGCCGATCGTTCTTTCATCGAACATGTCGATCGGCGTGAACGTTCTTCTCGAAATCGTCGCCCTCGCCGCCGTGAAGCTCGGGAAGGATTTCGACATCGAGATCACGGAGGCGCACCACCGGCACAAGAAGGACGCGCCCAGCGGCACCGCGCTCATGCTCGCAGATTCCATCGCCCGCGCCAAGAAGTGGGATCTCAAGAAGGTCATGAAATTCCGCGAAGCGGGGAAAGTCGACGAAGAGCGCTCCCACGAAGAGATCGGCATGCAGGTGATCCGGGCCGGGGAGATCGTCGGCGATCACACGGCGCTCTTCGGCGGGCCCGCCGAGACCATCGAGATCACTCACCGCGCGCACTCGCGCGACGCGTTCGCCCGGGGCGCGCTTACGGCCGCCGCTTTCCTCGCCCGGCAGGGGAAGCCGGGCCGCGTATACACGATGCGGGACGTGCTCGGATTATGAACCCATTTTTTCTGGAACCCTCGAACCGCCTCAAGGCGCTTCCGCCGTATCTCTTTTTCGAGATCGACCGCGCCAAGCGTCGCGCCATCGAAAAGGGCGTGAAAGTCATCGATTTCGGCGTCGGTGATCCCGACCTTGCCACGCCACGATTCGTGATCAACGCGATGCTGAAGGCGGTGAAGGACCCGAAGAATCATCATTATCCGCTCGACCGCGGCAGCGCGACGTTCCGCCAAGCCGCTTCCGCGTGGTACAAGAAGCGCTTCGGCCCGACGTTCAATCCGGACACGGAGATCCTTCCGCTCATCGGCTCGAAGGAAGGTATCGCGCATCTACCGCTCGCTTTCTTGAACCCGGGCGACGTGACGCTCGTGCCCGATCCATGCTATCCGCCGTACAAGAGCGGGACGCTCTTCGCGGGCGGAGAAGCCCATCTCATGCCGCTGCGGGAAGAACGCGGTTTTCTGCCGGATTACGAGGCGGTGCCGGCTTCGGTTCTCGCGCGCGCGAAAATCATCTTCGTGAATTATCCGAACAACCCGACCGGCGCGGTCGCCCCGCGCGCTTTCTACGAAAAGCTCGTGAAGTGGGCCGCCCACCACAAGATACTCGTTGTCTCGGATCTTGCGTACAGCGAAGTGTATTTTGGTAAGGAGCGTCCGGTTAGTATTTTCGAAGTTCCTGGCGCCAAAGAAGTGGCCATCGAATACCACTCGCTTTCCAAGACCTGCAACATGACGGGCTGGCGCATCGGCTTCGCGGTGGGCCGCGAAGAGGCGATCGCCGCGCTCCTTAAAGTAAAATCCAATATCGACTCCGGCGTCTTCATTGCGATTCAGATGACCGCGGTCGAGGCACTCAAGAACGGCTTCGGCTTCACGAAGAAGACGAACATTATGTACCGGCGTCGCCGCGACCTCCTCGTTGCCGGCCTCCGCGAACTCGGTTTTCCGGTGAAACCCAACGACGCGACGTTCTACGTGTTCACGCGCATGCCCGGCGGGCGAACGGATTCGACGGAATTCTGCAAATACCTGCTCGAACAGGCGGGGATCGTCGCGACGCCCGGCGTCGGCTTCGGCGCCCCCGGCGAGGGTTTCGTCCGCTTCACTCTCACGGTGGGCGAGCCGGACATCCGCGAGGCGATCACGCGCATGAAAAAAATCCTCTAGTGGCTCTCGTTTATCTGGGTGTTGGTTCGAACGTCGGCGACCGCGAGGGCAACGTAAAGAAAGCGATCGCGCTCCTGAAAGAACTCGACGAAACCAAGGTCAAGGCCGTTTCGACGCTCGTCGAGACCGAGCCCGAAGGAGGCCCGCCCCAAGGGTCGTACCTGAACGGGGCCCTCCTCGTCGATACCGAGCTTCCCCCCAACGACCTTCTCGCCCGCTTAAAGGGGATCGAGCGCCGTCTCGGCCGCCCGAAGACCGAAGAACCGAACCAGCCGCGCACGATCGATCTCGACATTCTTTTTTACGACGACGTGGTGATCGTCGAGGGGAAGACCCTCACGGTCCCTCATCCGCGCCTGGCGGAACGCCGTTTCGTTCTCGGGCCGCTCGCCGAGATCGCGCCGGACCTGCGGCATCCGCGGCTCGAGCTCACTGTCGCGGAACTCCTCGCGCGCCTCGATGCGAGTCCTCGCGAATCCCTCCCGGCTTAAGGCCGCTCTCGACCGCGAGCGCCTGAAGGGCCGCTCGATCGGTTTCGTGCCCACGATGGGCGCGCTTCACGAAGGGCATCTCTCGCTCGTTCGGCGTGCGAAACGCGAAAACGACGTTGTTGTGGCGAGCATCTTCGTGAATCCGACACAGTTCGGCCCCAAAGAGGACTACAAGCGTTACCCGCGCGATCTCGGCCGCGACCGGCGGCTTTTGGCTTTGGCCGGGGCCGATTTTCTCTTCACGCCTTCCGTGGCGGCGATGTATCCAGCCGGCTCCCAGACCGTCGTGAAAACGGGCGCGCTCGCCAAACCCCTTTGCGGCGCTTCGCGGCCGTGGCACTTCGACGGCGTCGCGACCGTGGTGCTCAAGCTCCTCGTCATGACCGCGCCGGACAGGCTCTACCTCGGGCAAAAGGATTTCCAACAATTTCGAGTGGTCGAGCGGATGACTCGCGACTTCGCCTTGCCCGTCAAGGTCGTTCCGTGCCCGATCGTGCGCGAAAGGGATGGCTTGGCGATGAGCTCGCGGAACACGTACCTCACGCCCGACGAGCGTCGCCGGGCTCCGGCAATCCGGAAGGCCCTCCTCGAGGCCGCCCGCGCGGCGAAATCCGGCAGCGCCGGTGTTTCCGTCCTCAAAAAACGGCTTAGAAACGCTCTGGAATCTGTCGGCGCGCGCGTGGACTACGTCGAAATCGCGGACGCCGTCTCTCTCGAGCCTGTGGTACAATTGAAGGCTCGTTCGACGGTTTTGTTCGCGGTCGCCGCTTACTTCGGGCGCACGCGGCTCATCGATAATCTCGCTCTGAAAGTCTGAGGAATCGTTCATGCTGCGCGTTCTGATGAAGTCGAAGATCCACGGCGCCACGGTTACCGAGGCGAACCTTCGCTACACCGGCTCGATCACCATCGACAAGGATTTGATCAAGGCCGCCGACATGGTCCCGTTCGAGCGTGTCCAGATTCTCAACCTGAACAACGGAACCCGCGTCGAAACGTACGTCCTTGAAGGACAGGCTGGTTCCGGCACGATCTGCATGAACGGTCCGGCCGCGCGCTGGGCCGAGGTCGGCGATAAAGTCATCATCATTTCCTACGGCTTCTGCACGCCGGCCGAGCTCAAAAAACACCGCCCGACCGTCGTCTTCGTCGACGACAAGAACCGCCGCAAAAAATGATCAAAGTTGGCGTCATCGGCTGCGGAACGATCGGCCGCGAGCTCGCGCTCGCGTGCCAGAAGCGCTTTGGGGAAGAGACAACGCTCGAGGCGATCGCCGACGTCGACCTCGCCAAAGCCCGCAAGCTCCAGTCCAGCCTTCGCCCGAAACCTAAGGTTCTTTCGTTCGACGCGCTCATTTCCCGCTGCGACCTCATCGTGGAGGCGGCCTCCGCCGCCGCCGCGTACGACGTCGCCAAGAAAGCGCTCTCGCACGGCAAAGACGTGATGGTGATGTCCGTGGGCGGCGTTCTCGGCCGCGAGAAGGAGCTTATGCGCCTGGCGAAGACCCACCGCTGCTGCCTGTACCTTCCTTCCGGCGGAGTCGTGGGCATCGATGGTCTGAAAGCCGCGAAGATCGGAAAGATCCACCGTGTCCAGATCACGACGCGCAAGCCTCCGCAGGGTTTTGAGGACGCGCCGTACGTTTTGAAACACAAGATCAATCTGAAGAATCTGAAGGAAGAGAAGGTGCTCTTCGAAGGCGATGCGGCGGCGGCTGTGCGCGGATTCCCGAAGAACATCAACGTCTCCGCGACGCTCAGCCTCGCGGGTATCGGTTCGAAGAAGACGAAAGTTCGCATCATCGCCGCGCCGCAGATGCTCGTAAACGTCCACGAAGTCTACGTCGTGGGCGATTTCGGATCGTTCTACGCGCGCACCGAGAATTTCCCCTCCGAACAGAACCCCCGCACGAGCCGACTGGCCATTCTTTCGGCCGTCGCGACGCTCGAAAGAATTCTGAAGAACGTCAAAATCGGCACCTAAAGCGTGGCTCCGTACGAAGATGACCGCGCGCTCGTCGACGCCTGCGTCGCGGGAGAGAAGCGTGCCTGGGACGAATTCGTCGGCCGTTTTTCAAAGCTGGTTTGGTGGAGCGTGGGGAAGGCGTTTGCCGGAACGCCCTACGCGTCGCGGCGCGACGTGCACGAGGACGTGTTCCAGGAGACGTTCGCACGGCTCCTCGAACGTGGAGAGCTGGGTACGCTCCGCGAGGCGACGAGCGTGCGGAAATTCCTCGCCGTCTCCGCCTGCCGCCGCGCGCTCGACCGCGCTAAATCACTCTCGCGCGCAGAGCGACGAACCTCGGCGGGCGAGGATGCCGAATCCCCGATACTCGACACGATTTCTGACGGGGCGCCGGATCCGGCCGAAGCGGCCTCCGGCACAGAGCGGCGACGGCTCGTCGCCGAAACGCTGCAAGGTTTGCCTTCCCGCGAACGGCTCTGCATCGAGATGCACTACGGGGAGGGGCTTACGCACCGGGAAATCTCCGAAGCGCTGGGAATTCCTCAAGATACAGTGTCGACCGTGATCCGACGCACGCGCGTGAAGCTTAAAAGCCTTTTGGAGGAAAAGGGACTCGACGGCCCGGAGTGAACGAAAAGCGTACCCACCGTCGTCTTGTGTAAAGGGGACCGAATGGATCCAATCGACAAGGAATTGAAGGAATTTTTCGACAAGCGCCCGGCAGGCGAAGAGCGCGAGTTCGCGCGAAAAGCGGCGGAAGCCCTGCGCGGCGCCGAAACCGAAGGCGCCGAGCCACCCGCCGGCGCCGTCGCACGCGCCCGCGCGCTTTTCCCAGTCGCCGCGCCGCTTTCTTGCCCGCACTGCAGCCGCCCGATCACGCCGTTCCGGAAACCGATCGCGCGTCAGAAACTTTGGGGCGCGCTCTGGTTCGGCATCGCCGCCGCCGCTTTCGCGCTCTCCTTCGCGGTGCCGCGTTACTTCGTGCAGTGCCTCGTCGTGGCGCTTTTGGCGGGGATCAAGGGCATCATGGACGCGAAAACCGTGAAAACGCAGGTCCTCGTTTACAAAGCCCTAGCCGAATCGGGCGAAAGTTCTTCTCGTGTCGGAGATTTACAGAAGCCTTCTTCTCGTCTATAATAGCCCTTCAATTGAATCGTTTGAATCGGGATGTAGCGCAGCTTGGCTAGCGCGCTTGGTTCGGGACCAAGAGGCCGTGGGTTCAAATCCCACCATCCCGACCATTTTGTCTGCGAATGCCGGGCCCCCGAGCCCGGCATTTTCATTTTCGAGGGCGTCATGGCCTGGACCGATAAGCTCACGATCCTCCGTGAAGACATCACGAAGCTGCGCGTCGACGCCGTCGTGAACGCCGCCAACTCGTCGCTTCTCGGCGGAGGGGGTGTGGACGGCGCGATTCATCGCGCCGCGGGTCCGGATCTCCTCGAGGAATGTAAAAAGCTCGACGGCTGCCCGAAGGGTGACGCCAAAATCACCGCCGGTTACCGGCTGCTTGCTCCCTGGGTGATCCACACAGTGGGTCCGCGCTGGAAGGGCGGCGCCGACGACGAAGACGCCGCGCTCGCGCGGTGCTACAGGAGCTGCCTTACGCTTGCGGAGAAATGCTTCGTCCGCAGCATCGCCTTTCCCTCCATCGCCACGGGAGCCTACGGCTTTCCGCTCGACCGTGCCGCCCGCATCGCCGTCGCCGAAATTCGCCGCCACCTCGAGCGGGGCGCACCGATTGAGCGCGTGATCGTCGCGTGCTTCGACGACGAGACGTTCGCAGCCTATGCGCACGCTATCGACGAAATCGAGTGACGCCTGATAGAATGGTCCTATGAAGAAATCCTTAAGCGCCGGCGGCGTGGTGCTGAACCGCCGCGGCGAGGTGCTCGTCGTGAACCAGAACCGTGATTCGTGGTCCCTGCCTAAAGGCCATGTCGATCCGGGCGAAAGCGTCCTTGAGGCCGCGCGCCGCGAGATTCTCGAGGAATCGGGTGTGAACGACCTCACGCTCGTGCGGGAGCTCGGACGCTACGAGCGTCCGCGTATCGCCAAGGGCGGTGGCGACGACCCGGCCGAGCTCAAGATCATTGAAATGTTTCTTTTTAAGACGGCCCAGATGGAGCTTAAGCCCATCGATCCCGACAACCCCGAAGCGCGCTGGGTGCCGGTCGGCGAGGTGTCACGCCTCCTCACACACGCCAAGGACCGCGCTTTCTTCGAATTAGTCGCCCCGGAGCTCGGCGTTTGAACATTCTAGCCGTCGGCGATCCCGCCCTTCACGCTGAAATAGCGACAATTCTCGCGCGCATGCCGTTGCGGGTGCACGCCGTGCCGGACGAGGCCGCGCTCGAGCGGGCGCTCCGCACACGTCCCGCGGCGGCCGTCATTGACAACGACCCCTTCATGGACGCCGCGCGCAAGGAGCGTATCATGAGACGCCTGAAGCGAGCCGGCGTCCCGTTTATCGCCGTTTCCGCCCAGAAAGACCGCGAGGCAATCCTTCGCTCCGCCGCGCTCGGCGCTTCCGACACCGTTCTCCGGCCGTTCAATCAGCGCGAGTTCATCATGCGCTTCAACGCGGTCGTCCAAAAAAAGAAGCGCGTGGCGTGCATCGGCGGCGGCACGGGTCTTTTTACGCTCCTTCTCGGTATCAAGACGCTTCCGAACGCGCTCGTCATCTCGATCGTGAACATGTCGGACGACGGCGGCTCCTCGGGCAAGCTTTCTCAGATGTTCGGCATCCTGCCTCCTGGCGACATCCGCCGCAGCCTCGTCGCGCTTTCGAACGCGCCGGACGTCATGAACCAGATCATCCAGCACCGCTTCGAGAAGCGCGGCGATCTCCATGGACACAGCTTCGGAAACATCTTCCTCACGGTGCTCGCGGAGGTGAAAGGATCGATGTCAGAGGCCGTGAAAGCGCTCTCGGACATCTTGAACATCCAGGGAATCGTGCTCCCGGCGACACGTACGCTCACCTCGCTCGTGGCGCGTTTTTCGAACGGTGCGGTGGTGAAAGGGGAGAGCAAGATCGACCGCTGCGTGGGCCGTCCGCCCCAGGCGCGCGTGAAGCGCCTCTGGCACGATCCTCCCCCCGAATGCGACGCCGAGGCGTTTTCCTCCCTCGTGCACGCGGACCTCATCGTGATCGGCCCGGGCGATCTTTTCACGAGCGTCGCCACGAATCTCGTCGTCGCCGACATCCGCGAAGCGGTGGTGCGCTCGCGCGCGAAGAAAGTTTACGTATGCAATCTCATGACGAAACCCGGCGAGACGTGGGGCTACGACGCCGCCGACCACGCGCGGGAGATCGTGCGTTATCTCGGCAAGGACTGCCTCGACTCGGTGATCGTTTCGAACACGTGCCTCTCCGAGGAAGCGATCGAGGAATACGCGCGCAAGGACCAGAAGCCCGTCGCGCCGCCCGCCCCGGCTCGCCTGCGCCGGGTGACGCACGCCAAGCTCATCCTCGCGGACGTCGGCAACGAGACGGAGCTCGTACGCCACGACAGCGCCAAGCTCCGCGACGAGATCGCGCGTCTCATCGCGCACCTGCCTCAAGGGAAAAAGAAATGAAGAAGCCCGCCGCCCGCGCGCACGTGCATTACTCGGGGCGAGTCCAGGGCGTCGGTTTCCGCCACACCGCCGAGGGCATCGCGCTCGAGGTGGGCCTCACCGGATGGGTGAAGAATCTCACGGACGGCCGCGTCGAGATGGTGTGCGAGGGTCCGAAAGAAAAGATCGATCTCCTCCTTGAGAAGATTCGCGCGAGCACGCTCGGTCCTCACATCAAGAAAGCCGACTGCCGCTGGGAAGATCCCTCCGGGGATTTCGACGATTTCACGGTCGAGTTCTCCTACTAAGGCACAAGGCCATGCCCGGCCACGCGAATCCCAAACGACCTCCCGAAACCGATCCCGCCAAACTCGCGCGCTACCTCCGCCGCGAGATCAAGCGCCACGACCGCCTCTATTACGACGAGGCGTCCTCCGAGGTATCCGACGCCGAATACGACCGGATGGTCAAGGAGCTTGCGCGCCTAGAAAAAGAACACCCCGCGCTCGCGGCCGCGGATTCGCCGACGAAGAAAGTGGGCGGAAGTCCCTCCCGAGAATTCGCGACCGTCCGTCACGAGATCCCGATGCTCTCGATCGACAACACCTACTCGAAGGAAGAGATCGCCGAATTCGACGCCCGGGTGCGGAAGAACCTCCCGGACCAGAGTATCGAATACGCGGTCGAGCTCAAGATCGACGGAGTCTCAATGTCTCTTCTTTATGAGAAAGGTGTTCTCGTCCGGGCCGCCACGCGCGGCGACGGGCGCGCGGGAGACGACGTGACCTCCAACGTTCGCACGATCGGCGACGTACCGGCGACGCTTAAAAAGGTCCTGGGCGCGCCCTCGCGTATCGAGGTCCGGGGGGAGATATTCTTAAGCCGGAAGAATTTTCTCGTGCTGAACGCTGAAAAGGAGCTGAACGGGGAGGAGCTTTTCGCGAATCCGCGGAACGCGGCCGCCGGATCGATCAAGCTTCTGGACTCCGCGCTCGTCGCCAAGCGCGGGCTCAAGTTCTACGCGCACAGCGTCGGCGCGCGTTCGGGGGGCGATTTCGACACGCACGCGGATCTCCTGGAGTGGTTCGGCCGTGCGGGGATCCCAGTGAACCCCGAAAACCACGTCGCGCGGAGCCTTGAATCCGTCTACGCGCTCTGCGGCGAATGGCTCTCGCGGCGTGACGAGCTCGATTACGATATCGACGGACTCGTGATCAAAGTGAACGGCCTCGAGCAGGAAGCGCGCCTGGGAACCACGAACAAAAGCCCCCGCTGGGCGATCGCTTATAAATTTCCCGCGGAGAAGGCGAAAACGAAGCTCCTCGACATCGTCGTCCAAGTGGGACGCACCGGAGCGCTCACTCCCGTGGCGATCCTCGAGCCCGTCTTCCTAGCCGGAACGACGGTCTCACGCGCGACGCTACACAACGAAGATCAGGTCAAGCGCCTCGAGCTCAAAATCGGCGACTGGGTGCGCATCGAGAAATCAGGAGAGATCATCCCTCAAGTGCTCGAGGTCTTGAAGGAAAAACGCACCGGCAGGGAAAAGCCCTTCACGATGCCCAAAAAATGTCCCGTTTGCGATTCGCCCGTTTTCCGGGAGGAAGAAGAAGCCGCGTCCCGCTGCATGAATCTGGGCTGCGAAGCCCAACTCAAGGCGCGTCTTACTCACTTCGCCTCCCGTCGCGCAATGGATGTGGAAGGCCTTGGGGACGCGATCGTCGAGCAGCTCGTGGACAAAAAGCTCGTGCGGGATGTCGCCGGGCTCTACGCGCTCGACACGCCGACGCTTGCGAGCCTCGAGCGGATGGGCGAGAAGTCCGCGTCGAACCTCGTCGCCCAGATCGAGGTCTCGAAGAAGCGCGAGCTGTCGAGGCTCGTTTTTGCACTCGGCATCCGTCACGTCGGCGTGAACGCCGCGCGCCTCCTTGCGCAAGGTTTTCGGTCCATGGATAAGCTTGCGAAAGCGGACAAGGCCGCGCTCCTCGGTGTGCCTTCGGTCGGCGAGGTGATCGCCGAAAGCGTGGTCGATTTTTTCGGCACTCCCGCGAATCTCGAGGTCCTCGCGGCGCTCGAGCGCGCGGGTCTCCGGATGACCGAGCCCAAGCCCGAGGGGGGCGCATCGGCCGCGTTCGCCGGGAAGACCTTCGTCCTCACGGGCACGCTCGGAGCCTGGACGCGCGACGAGGCGGCCGCCCTCATCCAGACGCGGGGCGGAAAGGTATCGGGGAGCGTCTCGAAGAAGACCTTCGCCGTCGTGGCGGGCGAAGAACCAGGTTCTAAGCTCCGCGCCGCTGAGAAGCTGGGGGTCCGGATCCTCGACGAGGGCGGGTTCAAGAAATTATTGGGTTTATAGAGAGGAAACGCTAGAATGGAACCAGTCGAAACCAACCTTCATGGAGAAAGAATGAAACGAGCGATTGCGATCGTCCTGGCCTCCACGGTCCTCCTCACGGCCGGCTGCGCTTCCGTCCAAAAGAAGTTCACGCGTAAGAAGAAAGTGCCCAAGCACGTCAGCGCCGTCATGGCGATCGAGGAGGGCCCGTATCAGAAGAAATTCTCGAACGACTATTACTACCGCACCCATTACACGCTCTGGAAGACTTGGCATGACGAGCTCTTGAACGCGTTCGGCGGAAACCGGAAGAAGGTCGAGCGCTGCGCGCAGGAAGCCTACAACCACCTGGATTCCCTGCACCGGCTGCTCGTTCCGGAGAAGGCCGTCGAGATGGACGACGACCTCGCGGCAATGAAGAAGATCGTCCTTCGTATCGAGGCCGGCGGATACTCCGAATCCGAGGAGCCCGGCGTCCGCAACGAGCTCGAGAAGCTGAAGCGCCTTATTCAGAATGACTTCTATTACGACAAGGTGAAGGCGTCGGTCGTCCCGGACAAAGTCGACCTGGGCGCCTGACCTCGCCGATGCGCGAGCCGATCGAGGCTTTTCTCGATCACCTGACGATCGAGCGGGGACTTTCCAAGAACACCCGGCTTTCGTACGCGCGCGACCTTGGGCTCTACGCGGCCCACCTCGAAAAGGCAAAAGCGGCGTCGCCGAAGGACGTGACGCGCCGCCACGTGATGGATCACCTCATCGCCGAGCGGGAACGGGGGCTGAACCCGCGGTCGGTCGCGCGGGCCTTGGTGGCGATCCGCATGTTTCACCGGTACCTCGTGGACGAGGGCAAGATCGCCGAAGATATCACCGACGCGATCGAGGCTCCGAAGCTTTGGAAGCATCTCCCCGAGGCGCTGTCGGCGTCCGAAGTCGAGGCTCTCTTGGCCGCGCCGACGGCCGAAGGCGGTCCGAAGAAAGCGTTCACCGGGCACCGGGACCGCGCGCTTCTCGAGCTTTTGTACGCGTCGGGTGTGCGGGCGAGCGAGGCCGCCGCGCTCCGCGTGTCTCAGCTCAACCTGCCCGAGGGCATGCTTCGCGTCCGGGGCAAGGGCGAGAAGGAAAGGATCGTTCCCGTCGGTTCGGTGGCCCGCAAGTGCTTGGCCGCGTACCTGGCCGCACGAGAGAAGTTCCTGGCCGGCCGCTCGGAGGAGCGGCTTTTCGTCTCGCGTCTCAAGAAGGGGATCACCCGGCAGACCGTGTGGACCGTGCTCAAGCAGCACGCCAAGAGCGCGGGGATCCGTAAGAAGATTTACCCGCACATCCTGCGGCATACGTTCGCGACGCATCTTTTGGAGGGCGGCGCGGACCTGCGCGTCGTGCAGGAGCTCCTCGGGCACTCGGATATCTCGACGACGCAAATCTACACGCACGTCGAGAAGGCGAGGCTCAAGGGAATCCATCAGAAATTCCATCCGAGAGGATAAAGGAACCGAAAATGTCTCAGCGCTCGAGTCAAGTCGCCGAAGAACTCCGGAAAATCATGAGCCTCATCCTCATCGAGGACATGTCGAGCGATCCGCGTATGGGTTTCGTGACGATCACGCGCATCGAAATGACCGACGACCTCCGCTTCGCGCGCGTCTTCTACAGCGTGCTCGGGAGCGCGGAACAGAAGGAGCTAACCGAAGAAGCTCTCGCCGAGAACGCGGGTTTCATCCGCCGCCTCGCCGTCCAGCGGATCAACATGAAATACGCGGCCGAAATCCGTTTCGAGCTTGATAAGTCGATCGACGACGCTTTTCGCATCGACGACATCCTGAAGAAGATCAAGAAGCCGGAAGAAGAGTAATCCTGGACGGAATCCTTCTTTTCAATAAGCCAATCGGCTGGACGAGCCACGATGCGGTCGATTTTCTACGCCGCCGCCTCTCGCAGAAAGCCATCGGGCACGCCGGCACGCTGGACCCGCTCGCCACGGGGCTCCTTGTCCTCCTTTTAGGGAAGGCGACCAAGCGTTCGAACGAACTCATGGGCCTCGACAAGGACTACGGCGGTTCGATTCGCCTAGGAATGACGACCGACACCCTCGACATGGAAGGGCGCGTGCTCTCGACGTCCGAAGTCGAAGCGGGCGAGACCGACCTGCGGGGAGCGTTCGCAGCGCTCACGGGCCCCATCGAGCAGATCCCGCCGAGTTATTCGGCAATCAAGATCGGCGGGCGAAAGCTGTGCGACATGGCGCGGCGCGGAATAACCGTAGCGCCCCAACCGCGCGCGGTTGTCGTTTCGCGGTTCGATCTTTTGGGCTACGAAAAGCCGGAAGCCCGTTTTTTTCTCAGCTGTTCGAAAGGGACGTACGTCCGGTCCCTCGCCGAAGAGGTGGGCCGCCGCCTCGGCTGCGGCGCGACGCTCTCGGCGCTCGTGCGTACGCGGATCGGCCCTTACTCGCTCGAGCGGGCGCTCGACGAGACGCGTGTGAGGGAATACTCCTCGGAACGCTTCGAGGCTGCGCTCGTCCGGTGAAGATATTCCGCGGTTTTTCGGACCCGACGCTTAAGCGCGCCAGGCGGTCGGTGGCGATCGGCGTGTTCGATGGCGTGCACCGGGGGCATAAGCGAATCCTCGAAGACGCCGTTCGCCGTGCGCGCCGCCGGGGCTTGCGCTCGACGGTCGTCACGTTCGATCCGCATCCAAGCCGTGTGCTTGGAGGGAAAAAGGACGCCGCGATTCTGTCTCTCCCTCACCGCCTTCGTTTTTTCGAGGCGCTTGGGCTCGACGAGGCGCTCGTGGTTCGTTTCAATCGCCGCTTCGCCGGGGCGACCCGCGAACGCTTTCTCGAGAAGACGCTTGTCGCGCGGCTGGGCATGCGCTCGCTTTCGGTCGGGCCGGATTTCAGGTTCGGTAAAAAAGGGGCGGGCGACGTACGGTATCTCGCCGCCCGCGCGGACGGACTCGGGTTCGATCTTTCTCTCGTGGCACCGCTTGAAGCGGGCGGGAAACGCGTTTCGAGCACTCGTATCCGGAAGCTGATCGAAAAAGGGGAGTTGCGGGAGGCCGCGCGGCTTTTGGGCCGGCCGGTATCGCTCTACGGCAATGTGGTCCACGGCCGCGGTCGTGGGCGCCGCGTGGGGTTTCCGACGGCCAACGTGAACCCGCACCACGAAGCGTTGCCGCCGGCCGGTGTTTACGCTGTTTGGGGCCTCGTGGGTGAAAGGAAGCTCAAAGGAGTGCTGCACGTGGGCGAACGTCCGACCTTCGGCGACCGCGAGCCGAGCGTCGAGGCGCATTTCCCCGGATTTCGCGGAAATCTGTACAGCCGGAACGTCGAGATCGTTTTTGCGGGTTACATCCGGGAGCTGCACCGGTTCGAAAACGCCTTAGAACTTGCTAATCAAATACGCAAAGATATTCGCAAGTCATTGAAAATACTAAAGTAACACTCTAATATTTCGGCTTTACAAAAGAAAGCCAAACAAGTATAATTAAGCACAATAAAAAACAATCAAGGAGAATGAGTTAGGTTATGTCGATCACCAAAACCCGTAAGACCGAAGTTATCGAAAAGCACAAGATTCACGACAAAGACACGGGCTCCCCGTACGTCCAAGTCGCGGTCCTCACTGAGCGCATCAACAATCTCGGGGCTCATTTCAAATCCCACGTGAAGGACCACCATTCACGCCACGGCCTCCTCAAGCTCGTCTCCCAGCGCCGCAAACTGCTTGATTACCTGAAGAGGGAAAATCAGGCCGAGTATTTCAAACTCATCGAACAGCTCGATCTCCGTAAGTAAATCGAGACCACCCGTACGCGCTAAGACAAACGCGCTAAAAACAAAAGAAAGATTTCATGAAAAATTACCAAGTCTCCCTCGGCGGTCTGCCGATCGTTTTTGAAACGGGCCGTATGGCCAAACAGGCCGACGGCGCCGTCGTCGCCTCGTACGGCGGCACGACCGTCATCGTCGCGGCTTGCTATTCCCGCAAAGCCAAGGAAGGCGGCGATTTCTTCCCGCTGACCTGCGATTACCAGGAGAAAGCCTATGCCGGTGGCAATATCCCCGGCGGCTATTTCCGCCGCGAAGGCAAGGCGAGCGAGAAGGAGACGCTGACCTCGCGCCTCATCGACCGTCCGATCCGCCCGCTTTTCCCCGAAGGCTTCTTCCATGAAGTCCAGATCACCGCGACCGTGCTCGCCAGCGACAAAGAGCACAACGCCGACGTGATCGCGATGAACGCGGCCTCGGCGGCGCTTATCATTTCCGGCGCGCCGTACATGGGTCCCATGGCGGCCTGCCGCGTCGCGGACGTCGACGGGCAGTTCGTGATCAACCCGACTTACAAGCAGTCCGAGAAGGCGACGCTCGAGATCGTGGTCGCGACCACCGACCTCGGGATCATCATGATCGAGGCCGGCGCGAACATGGTTTCCGAAGACCGCATCGTCCAAGCGCTTGAATTCGCCAGCGAAGCGCTGAAGCCCGTCCTCGAGCTTCAGAAAAAGATGCAGAAGGAAATCGGCAAACCGCGCTACGAGCCCGTGCTGCAGGTTCCCGCGAAGGACCTGATGGACAAAGTCCGCGCAATCGCGCTCAAGGAAATCGACAAGATCAACCACGAGGCCAAGAGCAAGGAAGACCGCTCCGACCGCCTCGACGCGATTTCGAAAAAGGTTCAGGAGCAGCTTATGGTGGAAGGCGGCGCTTACACGCTCCCACAGGTGAAGACCGCTTACCACGACGTCGAGAAGGAGAGCGTCCGCGAGTTCATCCTCCAGGGTCTCCGCACCGACGGCCGTAAATCCGACGAAATCCGGCAGATCACCTGCGAAGTGGGCGTGCTCCCGCGCGTTCACGGTTCGGCGCTTTTCACGCGCGGTCAGACGCAGTCCCTCGGCGTCGCCACGCTCGGCACGCCGCGCGACGAGCAGATGATCGAGACCATCGAAGGCGACGTCTCGAAGCCGTTCATGCTCCATTACAATTTCCCCGCATTCTCGGTAGGCGAAATCAAGCCGAACCGCGGTCCGGGACGCCGTGAAATCGGCCACGGCGCGCTCGCAGAGCGCGGCCTGAAGCCGGTCATCCCGTCGAAGGATTCTTTCCCCTACACGATCCGCCTCGTCTCGGAGATCCTCGAGTCGAACGGTTCGTCGAGCATGGCGAGCGTCTGCTCGGGCTCGCTCGCGCTGATGGACGCAGGCGTTCCGATCAAGGAACCCGTGTCGGGAATCGCGATGGGTCTCATCAAAGAGGGTAAGCGCGTTGCGATCCTTTCGGACATCGCGGGCGTCGAAGATCACCTCGGCGATATGGACTTCAAGGTCACCGGCACGGCCAAGGGCGTCACGGCCGTCCAGCTCGATATCAAACTGAAGGACTCGCTCGAGATCGACACGCTCCGCAAGGCGCTCGACCAAGCCAAGCGAGGGCGTCTCCACATCCTCGAGAAGATGACTTCCGCCATGGGTGCTCCGCGTGCCGAGATTTCCTCGTTCGCGCCCCGCATCACGACGATCAAGATCGACCCCGAGAAGATCCGCGAAATCATCGGCCCCGGCGGCAAGATGATCCGCAAGATCTCCGCGGATTCAGGCGCCGAGATTAACGTCGAGGATGACGGTTCGGTGACGATCGCGTCCGCCGAAGGCGAAGCCACGCAGAAGGCCATCGACATGATCCGCGGGATCACGGCCGAGGCCGAAGTGGGAAAGATCTACAAGGGCACCATCAAGCGCATCATGAATTTCGGCGCCTTCTGCGAAATCCTTCCCGGCAAGGAAGGTCTGATCCACGTCTCCGAGATCGCGGACGAGTTCGTCGAGAACGTCGACGCGGCCGTCAAAATCGGCGACGAAGTCATGGTCAAGGTCATTGAAATCGACCAGCAAGGACGCATCAATCTTTCTAAGCGCACCGCGGTGCTCGAAGGCACGGCGGCCGGACGCACCCGTGGAGACCGCGAAGGCGGTCCGCGCGGCGGCAGCGACCGGGGTCCTCGCGGCGGCAGTGACCGGGGTCCGCGTGGCGGCAGTGACCGAGGTGGCTACCGCGGAGATCGTCCGCGCAGCGGCGGCGGCGAACACCGTGAACCTCGCGAAAACCGCGAGCTTCGCAGCGAAGGCGACCGTCCTCAGCAGTCTCAGGCACAGGTACAGCCTCAGGCTCAGCCGGCCCCGTCTCAACCGACACAGGGTCAGCAGGAGCGCGTTGAAAACGGTCAAGATAAGCCTAAGAAGAAGTCCTGGTTCTCATGACCTTCCGTTGCCGGCCTATATGTCGGCCGGCGCGGCGGGAATGGACCTTTACGCGGACGTCGGGGAAGACCAAACGGTTTCTCCGGGCGAGATCAAGCTGATCCCTACGGGGATTTCGCTGGCGATCCCGCAGGGCTACGAAGCGCAGATCCGTCCGCGCAGCGGGTTGGCTCTCAAGCACGGAATCACGCTCGTGAACACGCCCGGCACCATCGACAGCGACTACCGGGGCGTCGTCTCCCTGATCGTCACGAACCTCGGCAAGACGCCCTACGTCGTCAAGCGCGGGGCTCGGATGGCGCAGATGGTGATCCAGGAAGTCGTCCGGGCCCAGATCGAGGAGGTCGGCGAGCTTTCGGACACCTCTCGCGCAGAAGGCGGCTTCGGACACACGGGGGTGTAAGGTAGTGGACGACCAAAAAAGAAGCGAAGTGCTGGCGTTTTTCTGGTTCGTCGTCTCGGTCTTGACGCTCCTGTCGCTTCTTTCCTTCACGCCCGAAGATATTCCGTTCGAAATCTCCACGCCGAATTCTCCGGCGCATAATTTCGTTGGGATCGCCGGCGCCTACACGGCCTGGGTCCTGATCCTCCTTTTCGGAAAGACGTCCTACTTCCTCGTCCCACTCTTCCTGGTCTGGGCGCTCGCCAAGTGGTCGGGCAAGAAAAGCCAGAAGCTGTGGCTCAAGGTTTTTTCGACTCTCATCTTTTTCGCTTCCGCCTGCGCTCTTTTCTCTCTCGTCGGAGACGAAGTAGCGGCCCGGCGATTCCAATCGGGCGGCATCATCGGTTTCTACCTTTCGGCCGGCGCCGCGGCGGTTTTCGGCAATGCAGCCATATTCGTCGCCCTGTCGGTCTTCATTCTCTCGGTCATTCTCGCGACCGAACTGCTCGTGCTTCAGGCCGCCACCGGGGTCGCAGGCAAGATGAAGGAAGCACTCCTGCCTGCGATCGCGGGCGGACTCGAGATGATCGACGAGAAGAACCGTCTGAAAGAGGCGGGGAAACCGAAAGAGAAGCCCGAATCGAAACTTCCGGCGTTCGCACGCGGGGAGAGACCCGAACCGAAGCCCGAACCCAAAGCGCCGCCTGCGGAAATCCGACCGGACTCGAAACCGCAGATCCGCATTTCGATCCCAAAACAGGAACCGAAGCCAGAGCCCAAGGTCGAACGCGCGCTTCAAGCCGACGAGACGAGCGGGGACTACAAACTTCCGCCCATCGACATTTTCCAGAACGCGCCTCCGATCGACCGCTCGAAAATGCAGACAAATCTCGAGGAAAGCTCCCGTGTACTCGAAGACACGCTGCGCGACTTCGGGATCGACGCGAAGGTGGTGGAGGTCGAGCAGGGTCCCACGATCACACGCTATGAGCTGCAGCCGGCCGCTGGTGTGAAGGTCCAGAAGATCACGACGCTCGAGAACGACATTGCGCTTGCCATGCGCGCCACGAGTGTCCGCATCGTCGCCCCGATCCCGGGTAAAGCCAGGGTAGGTATCGAGGTCCCGAACAGCTCGGCCTCGACGGTTTATATCCGCGAAGTGCTTTCGTCGCCGGAATTCATGAACGAGAAATCCAAAGTGACGCTCGTGATCGGCAAGGACACGGCGGGCGCGCCCATCGTTTGCAATCTGGCCGACATGCCGCACATGCTGATCGCGGGTGCGACGAACACCGGTAAATCGGTCTGCATCAACAGCATCATCACGAGCATCCTGTACCGCGCGACCCCCGAGGAAGTACGCTTCCTGATGATCGACCCGAAGATGGTGGAGCTTCATTTCTACAACGACTTGCCGCATCTGATCGCGCCGGTCGTGACCGACAAAACGAAGGCGCCCGGGGTGCTCGCGTGGCTTCTCGCCGAGATGGAGCGGCGGTACAAGCTGCTCTCGAAGGTCGGCGCGAAGAACCTGGTCTCGTTCAACGAGAAAGTCGACGCGAAGTCGATCGCGCCGGAGACACTGAAGCACGACGCGAACAACGCAGATGAACCTGTGGTGGTGCGCAAGATGCCCTACATTGTTCTCGTCATCGACGAGCTGGCGGATCTCATGATGACTTCGGCGAACGAGGTCGAAGCCTCGATCACGCGCCTAGCTCAGCTGGCGCGTGCGGTCGGCATCCACATGATCCTCGCGACCCAGCGGCCTTCGGTGGACGTTATCACGGGCGTGATCAAGGCCAATTTTCCTGCGCGCATCGCGTTCCAGGTCGCTTCAAAGGTGGATTCGCGTACGATCCTCGACGAGAACGGTGCGGACAAGCTCCTCGGCCGCGGCGACCTGCTCCTGATGGATCCCCGGAAGTCCAAATTGATCCGAGCACAGGGCGCTTGGGTGCAGGACGCCGAGATCGAAAAGCTGACAGCTTTCATCAAGAACCAGCGCAAGCCCGTGTACCAGGAAGGCGTGATCCAGGCGCAAGCCTCGGGCAAACCCGGCGGGCTCGGCGGCGACAAAAAAGACGAAATGTACGACGAGGCTAAGCGCGTCGTCCTTGAGACCGGCCAAGCCTCGACCTCGATGCTCCAGCGTCGGCTCGGCCTGGGTTACACGCGTGCCGCACGGCTCATCGACATGATGGAAGAGGACGGGATCGTCGGTCCGTTCCGCGGCGCGAAACCGCGCGATATCCTGGTCGAGCGCCCGAGCGCGAAGAACCCTCTCGAGACCGCCCGAGAGGAAAGCGGCGCATGACTCCCATCGGCGCGACTTTGAAGGAGGCGCGCAACCGTCAGGCGCTCTCGTTCGAGGAAATCCACGCGAAGATCAAGATCCACCCGCGGGTGCTGCAGCTCCTTGAAGAGGACAAGTTCGACAAGCTCCCGAGCCCGCTTTTCGCGAAAAGTTTCCTCCGGAGCTACGCGGATTTCCTGAGTGTCGATGCGGACGATCTCGTGCGGGCGTACGAAAGAGGCGACAAAAAGCCCGTGGAACCCCCGCAGGACCACATTTTCATGCGCACGGCCGACGAGAGGCTCGCAGCGCCAGCGATCTCCAAGAAATGGTTCGCTGTTCCGGCGGCTATCGCGATCGCGGTGTTCGCGGCGGTCGTCCTCTTCATCATGGTGAAGACGCTTTGGGAGGCTATGCCGAAGCCTCAGTGGCCGAAGCCATCCGCGCGAGCGGCCAAGGCAGACCGGAAAGCGACCCCGCCTCGTGCCGATTCCGAAAAGAAAGTTTCTTCGGACTGGCTGAGAAGTCCCGAGCAAGGGAATTTCCCTTCGATCCCGAAGAAAGCGCCGCTCGAGCTCCGCATCAAGGCGGTGGACAATGTCTGGATGCGGGTGACCTCCGACGGACGTGTGATGTTCCAGTCTATCCTGAAGCGCGGTGCCGCGGAGACTTGGACCGCGCGCGAATCGATCGAGATCTGGTCCGGAAACTCTTCGAACATGGTTCTTTCGCTGAACGGCTTCAATCTGGGATCCCCGGGTAAGGGCGTGGTCAAGAAGCTCCAGGTCACGCACCGCGGCGTCAAGATTCCTTCTTAATTTTCGTCCGTCGTTCCTAAAACGTCTCCACGGAAGGTGCACATGAAAGTCAGTCTCGTTAGTTTGGGCTGCGCGCGTACGCTCGTTGATTCGGAGGTCGCGCTGGGCTCCCTCAAAAAAGAGGGTTACGACATCGTGCGCGACGTGAAGAAAGCCGACGTCGCCGTCGTGAATACCTGTGGATTCATCGAAGAGGCGAAGGCCGAATCAATCGAAACGATCCTGCGCCTCTGCGAACTGAAGAAAAAAGGAAAACTCTCCGCGGTCGTGGTGCTCGGCTGTCTTGCCCAGCGGCACGGCGAGGAGCTCCGGAAGGAAATCCCCGAAGCCGACGCTATCATCGGCACTGACAGCTTCGAGGATCTCCCGCGTCTCCTCGAGCCGATCCGGCTCAAGTCGCTCCAGCGCGTATACGAGGTGAAGGAGAAGCCGCGCTACCTGCTCAATGAGATGAGCCCTCGCGTGACGCTGACGCCCGAGCATTACGCGTACGTCAAAATTTCTGAAGGGTGCATCAACGCCTGTTCTTACTGCATGATTCCCAAGATGAAGGGGCCGCACCGTTCGCGCTCGATCGAGTCCGTACTCGCCGAGATCGCGAAAATCACCTCCGAGAGGAAGATCTCAGAGATCAATTTGATTGGCCAGGACACCGCGGCATTCGGTATCGACCGCGAGAGGCGCTTTACCCTGGCGGAGCTCTTGAACGCCGTCGAGAAACAGGGTCTCGTGCCGTGGATCCGGCTCCTGTACGCCCACCCCGGCCACGTGACCGAGGAAATGATCGAAGCGATCGCCGCGAATCCGCGGATCTGCAAGTACGTCGACTTTCCTATCGAGCACAGCCACGACGCGATGCTCGTGCGCATGAACCGCGGCGTGACGCGCGCGAAAATGCTTTGGGGCATCGATACGCTCCGCAAACGGATGCCCGCCGTCGCGATTCGGACAACCGTGATCGTCGGTTTTCCGGGTGAGACGGACGAGGAATTCGAAGATCTCATGAATTTCGTGCGTGACGTCCGTTTTGAACGTCTCGGAGCGTTCTTGTATTCGGATGAGGAAGGCTCCCGCTCATTTGGGATGGAAGGAAAAATTTCAGACGACGTGAAGCGCGAGCGCTTTAACGCCGTCATGGCGCTCCAGCGCGAGATCTCGATCGAGCAGAACGACGCGCTCGTCGGGAGCGAAGCACGCGTCTTGATCGACGAACCAGCGAAAGAGCCCGGCGTCTATTACGGCCGTCGTCACGCGGACGCGCCGGACGTCGACGGCCAAGTCGTGGTCCGTTCCACCAAAAAACTCTCTCCGGGCCAGTTCGTGGACGTGCGCGTTATCGACGCGCTCGAATACGACCTAGTCGCAGTCCCGAAGTAGCGCCCGCGCCCGGCGGTTCCGGGCGAAGCGTCCTCGAGGGCATCTCATGAACGTTCCCAATGTGCTCACTTGCGTCCGAATCGTGCTGGCCGGTGTGTTCCTCGTACTGTTCCTCGAGGCCGACGCAACTCTTAAATTCGTCGCCCTCGCGGTGTTCCTGACGGCATCCGCGACGGACTACCTGGACGGAAAGATCGCGCGCAGCACGGGCCAGATCACGCCGTTCGGACAGCTGATGGACCCAATCGCCGATAAACTACTGACCCTTTCCGCTTTCGGGTCGTTCGTGGCGCTCGGCTTCCTGCCGCTTTGGACGGTCCTCGTGGTGGCGGGCAGGGACGTCCTTCTCACCATCACGCGTCTTTTCATGAAATCCGGCGATAAACAGGCTGCGCATTCGAGCGGCAAGAAAAAAACGGCTTTCCAGCTCTTCTACATTGTCGCGGCGGTCACGATCATCGCCGTGCGTGAAACGGCATCCTGGAAACCCGCATGGGAAAGCCCTGCGCGGCAGTTCATTCATTACGGGATGCTTCTGGTCGTCGCCTACACGGTCTGGAGCGGCGTCCAGTACCTGGCGGCCGTCCGCCGCGCACCGGCCCCGCGGTGAACGAACACGGCCGTCCGCGCACAGGCGGGGCGGTTCGCTGCCTGGCGTCCTTCTTCTACCTGGGTTACGCGCCGTTCATGCCCGGAACGTTCGGCAGCCTACCGCCCCTCTTCGTGGCGTGGTTCTGGCCCCAGGCGCTCCCGGTCTTCGCGGCGGTTACGACCCTTTTAGGTTTCGCACTCTGCGCTCCCGCGCGGCGCGCTTTCGGATCGAAAGATCCCCAACGCTTCGTGCTCGATGAGGCCGCGGGCATGTCTCTGACGCTTTTGTTCGTTCCGCGCGAGCTTCTCTGGTTCGCTGGCGCTTTCCTTCTCTTCCGAATTCTCGATATTTTTAAGCCCTGGCCGGTTGGTCGACTAGACCGGATGGAGGGTGCCTACGGCATCATGGCCGACGACGTGGCGGCCGGAATTATGGGGAACGCTGTCCTTCAAATCATCCTGTATCTCAACCGATAAAAGGAGGCTGACAATGCGAATACTCGTAATCGAAGACGAGGAGAAGATAGCTAGCTTCATCAAGCGCGGTCTGAAAGAAGAAGGGTATGCGGTCGACGTGTCTCTCGACGGCGAAGATGGCCATTTTATGGCCACGACGAACGAGTACGACGCGATCCTGCTCGACCTCATGATCCCGAAGCTGGACGGCATGACGCTGTGCAAGAAGCTCCGGGACCAGAAGGTGAGCACGCCGATTCTCATGCTGACGGCCAAGGACGAAGTGAAGTCCAAGGTCGCCGGTCTGGACGCGGGCGCCGACGACTATGTGACGAAGCCCTTCGCGTTCGAGGAACTCCTCGCGCGTGTCCGGGCGATGCTCCGAAAGAAAAAGGACGGCCAAGCTTCGACGAAGCTCCAGGTCGCCGACGTCTCACTCGACCTCTTGAACCACAAGGTCGAACGGGCCGGCAAAGAGATCGCGCTGACGGCGAAGGAGTACGCTCTCCTCGAGTACCTCATGAGGAACGCGAACCAGATCGTCACGCGCACGATGATCTCAGAACACGTCTGGGACATCCACTTCGACGTGTCGACGAACGTCATCGACGTGTATATCAACTACCTCCGCACGAAGATCGACGGGGGACACAAGAAGAAGCTCATCCAGACGGTTCGCGGCCGCGGGTACATCTTCAAGGGCTAAAAGACAGCCTTGTTCTTCTTCCGTACGATCCGTTTCAAGATCATCCTCCTGTACATCCTGATGTCGGCGGCGACGCTGTCACTCTTCAGCGTCTTGCTGTACCGCAATTTCAGCCACAGCCTCTACAAGAACATCGACGACCTGCTGAAGCTGAAAGCCGCCGGCATCGTGACGTCCATCGAGGCGTACCGCGAGGCGCATCACTCCGAGGTGACCCGCACGCAGGGGAAATCGAACATCAGTCGCGCGAGCGGCGCGGAGCTGGCGAATCTCGTGGACCGCTGGATCAAGGACAAGTCGAGCGACCCCGACCTCATCAATTTCGTGGTCCACGTGTTCGACGCGCAGGGGAAACCGATCGCCTCGTCGAAAGATCTTCCCGATTCGACGACGATGCGGCCGGTCATTTTTGAGTACGTCCTGAAGGGAACGCCGCGGTTCGACAACTTCGACGTGCTATCGTCCGAGGGGGACAAGCTTTCCCTGCGAGCGGTGACCTCCCCGGTCATCGAACGCCGGCGCGTGGCATACATTGTTCAGGTGGCGAGCTCGCTGACGGCGATCCAGAAAGAGCTGAACAATCTGAAAGCAATCCTGATCCTACTCGTGCCGCTCACGTCTCTTCTGACGGGTCTCGCGGGGTCGTTCCTGGTCAAGATGACGCTGCGGCCGGTCGACGACATGGTGCGCTCCATCCGTGAGATCAAAGCGGATAACCTCAAGATGCGCCTTAAAGTCCCGCTTACCAACGACGAGATCCGCCGTCTTTCCGAGACCTACAACGAAATGCTCGAACGTCTGGAGCGCGCGTTTACGTCCCAGCAGCGCTTCAACCAGGATATCTCGCACGAGCTAAAAACGCCGCTCACGATCCTGAAAGGCGAGCTCGAAGTCACGCTCAAAAAGAGCCGGACTCCCGAAGAGTACGAGGGGATTCTCTTCAGTGCGCTTGAGGAGATCGATAAGATCCGTCGTATCCTGGACAACCTTCTTCTTCTGGCGCGTTACGACTCGAAGGAGATGGCGAGCGCTGCCCAGCCGGTGGATTTGAATCTTCTCATGGAGAAGGTCGCCGCGCACATGAAGATCCTCGCGGACCAAAAGCAAATCCAGATCAACTACCTGCAGAACGGCACGACCGTGATCAACGGGCACGAGAACCAGCTCCGCCGTCTTTTCATCAATTTAATCGACAACGCGATCAAGTACACGCCTCAGCGGGGCCGAGTGGCGCTCACGCTCTCGCGCGACAACGATCTGGCCGTCGTGGAAGTCAGCGATTCCGGAATCGGAATCCCCGACAACGAACTGCCGTACATCTTCGAGCGCTTCTACCGCGTGGACAAGGCGCGCTCGAGCGAAGGTTTCGGTCTCGGCCTTTCGATCGCCAAATCCATCGCTCAAGCCCACCAGGGCGACATCAAGGTACGTAGTCATACCGGGCTCGGCACGACGTTTACCGTTTTCCTCCCCGCCACATCTCCCTGAGCGCATCACTCACGCGTCCGAATGGATTAGGTTATTTTAATCTTGTTTTAAGGGTCCTTTAATCCACCCGGCGCTATAGTGAGTCCAAGTTCAAAGGCACTTAAACAACCCATTCAGGAGACCAAAATGAACAAATCCATGAGCTTTATCCTCGCACTTTTCTCAGTCGCGTTCTTTTCGACAGCCGCCTACGCGGAGATCGACGTAGTCGCCACGGGAGCCGGAGCGGAAGGAACCGTCGTTGAGGCGACGGACGCCAACACGAATTCAGGCGCGAACGTGGGTACGACGGACGCGGCCATGACGACCACGACGACGGCCGATCCGTCCGACGCGACGACCGCAGGCGCCAATCCGGCGAACGCGACCAACGACGCGATCAACGCGGACGCTTCCTCTAACGATCCCGCCGCCGACAGCGCCGCTGAAAGCGCGGCAGGCTCGAGCCCGCTGACGTCCCGGACCGCCGCGGACGCGGACGTTTCGGGTGACGCCAACGACGCGGACACCTCCGTGGTCGCCACGACGGAAGGCACAGCCGACATGAATACCGCTTCGACCGACGTCACCGCCACGACCGACGCTTCAGGCATGGACGCTTCGGCTTCGGCTGGCATGTCCGCCTCCGATAGCGCCACCGGCGATCCCACGACCAACGTGACTTCCGCCGATGCGGCCGTCGCCACCACCGGGATGGGAGTCAACGACGAGTCGACCGCTTCCGAGCAGATGATCCGAGGCACGATCGTCTCCATCGACAAAATGGACAACGAGATCACCATCAAGGACGACGTCACTAAGGGCGACCGCCGTATCACGGTCGATCCGAACGTGATGTCCGCTTCGACTCTCGCCATCGGCGACAGCGTTCGCGTGGATCTCGCCTCGGGTAGCGGCAAGCGCGCTCAGGGCGTCCGTATCACGAACGAGTAAGCCGACATGACCCGCTTCCTTCCGATCGCCACGGTTCTCTCGCTCCTCTTCGCGCCCTCCGCTTGGGCCGAGTTGGGGGACGGGTTTGGATCCGACGGTGAATCGGGGGAAGCCTTGGCACCCCTTTCCGCCGACGAAGCGGCCTTTGAACCGGCCGAATCGTCGGCGGATCCGGCGTTGGGTCCGCAAACCGACGCCTTTTCGCAGCCCGCAGGCGCTTTGGGCGACGAAGAAACGCGGTGGAACGTCGTGGCCAAAGACGAGGAGACCGGCGAAGTCGTTGTGAAAGACGGGGAAACGGGAGAAAACCGGACGGTTCAGCTGAATCCGGAGGAAGCGGAAAGCGTCGAAGTGGGCCTGCCTGTCGACGAAGGACTGCTCGCCCGGGGCGCCGAAGACGGTGCGGGTGTCTAGTCTCACTATCGCTCCCGAATTCCGGGAGTTGCTACTCAAGGGGCGACGCGAGCCGCGAAAGCCCCACGGAGGAAGACCATGAAAACGTTCCGCGTTTCCGCACTTTCGATCTTAGTTGCCGCCTTCGGGGCGGTTTTTTCTTTATCCGCTTTCGCCGAAAATTCGCAGAGCGATCCGGGAGCCACGGCTCCCCCAGCGGCGCAGCAGGCCGCCGCGGCGGGCGGAACGAGCACCGCCGTATCGACGGGATTTCAAAGCTCCGGTACCGGTCTCCCCGCGACGTCGGCCCTCGACGTTCCTCCTTCGATTTCGAACTCTGCTTTCGACGGCGGCTCGCGCAGTACGGCGGGTTTTCAGGGCTTCCGCGACGGCGGCGGGCCGTTCGTCAACGTCAACGACCGCTCGGCAGCGAACGTCGGCGCTCAGACCCAGGCGGTGAGGACGGCAGACTCGAACGATCAGGCGAATCGTTTCGTGACCGAGCTACCCGTCGGGAATGGCGGTGGCGGCGCCGCATCCGTCCAGCCCGGACGGACCGAATTCCTCGGCGAGCCTCCGGGGCTCGACGCCAACGGCACTCGCTCGTTCCCATCCGCGCCGGGCGGTCCCGGTTCTCCGTCGGCGGCCACCGTGGTTCCGGTCGGGAGCGTGGGCGTGGCGGCGCCTCTCGTGAGCACCGAAAACCAGATTCTGACCGCCGGCGTGACACGCCCCTCGACGCCCGAAACCGTGCTCGACACCGCGGTTGGGCGGCTCGTGGACGTCGATCGTCCGCGCGCAGAGATCACCGTGAGCGACCAATTTTCAGGCAAAAACGTCACGCTAGCCGTATCGCCGGCCATCGTCGACGATTTGGAGGAAGGCGCCCTCGTCAAAGCGCAGTACGAACCACGGACGCTCCGGGCCGAAGCGGTTTTGGTGCAGGAAGAATCTCAGCGCTAAAAGGGGAGGAAAGCCGAAGCGCGGCCGTCTTAGCGCGCTTGCGTACGGATTAAATTCGCCGCTTCGCGGGCGGCTCGCGCCTTGATTTCGGCGCGGGTGCCGGCGAAACGGCTTTTTTTCGTCCGCACGCCGCGCGCGTCCGCGACGGCGATGAAGACAATTCCCACCGGCTCCCGGGAGCCCTTGTCTTTTCCCGGCCCCGCATTCCCAGTGACCCCGATCCCGAAATCCGACTGGAAACGTTCCCGTGCGGCCCGAGCAAGTTCCACCGCGACCGCACCGCTCACGGGATCGCGTTTTCCAAGCTGCACCCCCAAAAGCGCCTCCTTCGTTCCCGCGACGTAGGAGACGATCCCGCCCTTAAACCACTCCGAGCTGCCGGGAACGTCCGTAAAGAGGTTGGCTAACGCGCCTCCGGTACAGGATTCAGCCACAGCGAGTGTTTTCCCCAACCCTGCCAGGCGTTTTCCCGCCGCCGCCCCGATCGTGTCCGAATCCGTTCCGTAAACGCGGTCTCCGAAACGTCGGCGGATCGTGCGTTCGATGCGGTCGGCGGCCTCGGAGGCTTTTTTTTCGGAAGAAGCTTTCGCCATGATCTTGAGCTCCACTTCGCCGGCCTTGGCGTAAATGCCGACGGTGACCGGAGGCCGAAGCTTGAGGAGATCGTGTACTTTCGCAGCGACCTGAACTTCGATGAGGCCTGCGAGGCGCACGCTGCGGCGCACGAGGCACGCCGGCGCCAGATGCATGTGTTTCGTGAGCGCCGGAATCGCGGCGTCGTCCATCATTGACTTGAGCTCGCGCGGGGGGCCGGGGAGAGCCATGAGGCGGGAACCGCCTGGCGTGCGCACGAGCCAACCGGCCGCCGTGCCCCGAAGGTTGCGCAGAACGACGGCGCCGCGCGGAACGAAGCATTGGCGGCGAATCAGTTTCGTCATCCGCAGTCCGCGTGCTTTCAGCGCGCGCTCGATGTGGCGCTCGCTCGCACGGTGCATCACGAGCGGTTCGCGGACGAAACGCGCGGCGGCCTCGGCCGTCACGTCGTCTTCCGTAGGACCGAGACCGCCCGTGCACAAGACGAGTTCGGAGCGCATTGCCGCCTCTTCGAACGCCAAAACGATCCGATCGACGTTGTCTCCGACGACCGTGTGCCGGTAGACGTCGATGCCCAGATCCGCCAGGCGCGCCGAAAGGTAAGCCGCGTTGGTGTTGATGGTCGAGCCGACGAGAAGCTCCGTTCCGATGGATACGATTTCCGCTCTCATGCGTCTAGTATAGAGGACCTTAAGTACCTTTTGGGGCGAAAAAGTCGCGACCCGGCCTTTCTATTTCGTTAGAAGACCAAAAATATATATGACCTCTCTTTTATTGAACGAATAACCGGCCTTCAAACGTCTAGTAGGAAGAACGCTTGGTCCTTTACAGTCAAAAAGGGGGATTGTATAATGCTGTCTCCTATTCGAGACCGCGCGGTGCCAAGTCCAGGCAAGATTGTGTTTTATAATCGGAGGAAGCGATGGCCAAGAGCTTCGCAATGAAAAAAGAAGAAAAAGAGCAGCAGAAGATGGACGCGCGTCAGGTGAGCCACGCGCGCGACAACTCGAAAGACGCCACGAAGGACGGAATGGCCGACCGCCGGAAATCGCTCGACGCGACCGTTTTGCAGATAGAGAAACTTTTCGGCAAAGGGTCGATCATGACTCTCGGCCAGAATACCAAGAGCGACGTTCCCGCCATTCCGACGGGAGCGATCGCACTCGATCTCGCGCTCGGCATCGGCGGCATCCCGCGCGGCCGAATCATCGAGATCTACGGGCCGGAATCCAGCGGTAAAACCACCCTTACCTTGAGCATCATCGCGCAGGCGCAGAAGAAGAAGGGCACGGCCGCCTTCATCGACGCGGAGCACGCGTTCGATTCCACCTACGCCAAGAAGCTCGGCGTGAATCTTGACGATCTTCTCGTGTCCCAGCCCGACACCGGGGAGCAGGCGCTCGAAATCGCCGAGATGCTCGTGCGTTCGAACGCGGTCGATCTCGTCGTCGTCGACTCCGTCGCGGCGCTCACGCCGAAGGCCGAAATCGAAGGCGAGATGGGCGATTCCCACGTCGGTCTCCAGGCGCGTCTCATGAGTCAGGCGCTCCGCAAGCTCACGGGCACGATCTCGAAATCGAAGTCCTGCATCATTTTCATCAATCAGCTCCGCGAGAAGATCGGCGTGATGTTCGGCAACCCCGAAACCACGCCGGGCGGCCGCGCGCTCAAGTTCTATTCGTCGGTCCGTCTCGACATCCGGCGCATCGCGCAGATCAAGCGCGGCGAGGAAACCGTCGGTGGCCGCGTGCGCGTGAAGGTCGTGAAGAATAAGGTCGCCGCGCCGTTCAAACAGGCGGAGTTCGATCTCATGTACGACGAAGGCGTTTCGGCAGTGGGTTCGATCCTCGACATGGCCGAGACGTACAACATCACCAAGCAGAGCGGCAGCTGGATTCTCTACGGGGACGACAAGCTCGGCCAGGGCCGGGAGAACGCCAAAGCGTATCTTCGCGAGAACCCGAAGATCCTGGGCGAGATCGAAAAGCAGATTCACGTGAAGGTCGCCGAAGCCGCTAAAGCGGGCGCGTGACCGGTAAAAGCTGAAACGGTCGAACGCGTCCCCGCCTGAAGAGGGCGGGGCGCGCTTTTTTAGCCATGACTGAAGATACCGGCCGCCAAGAGCGGCTTCTCAAGGCAAAAAGCGACGCGATGCGTCTTTTGTCGTTCCGCGCGCGCAGCTCTTCGGAGCTCGCGGCGCGTTTGCGTCAGAAACGGCACGAGGCGTCCGTGATCCAGGAGACGATCGAGACGCTGAAGCGCCTGGGCTTCATCGATGACGCGAAGTTCGCGAAGCTCTTCGTCGAGTCCCGCGCAAATTCGCGGCCTTCGGGCAGGCGGCTCGTCGAGACAGAGCTTCGAAGGAAAGGCGTTCCCGAAACGGAGATCGCCAAAGCGGTGTCGGAAGGCGCCGGGAACGAAAAGGAAACGGCTCTCGCGCTCGCGCGTTCGCGGTTGTCGAAAATGGGAGCGCTCCCGCTCCTCAAGAAAAAGACCCGGCTTTTCGGGCTTCTCAAGCGGAGAGGGTTCCGTTCGGACGTGATTTCGGCGGTGTTCGCCCAAGTTTTCAAGGAAATGACGGAAGAGGATACGACGGACTCATGAAAACCGACCAGCTCAGACAAACGTACCTGGATTTCTTCAAATCGAAGGCGCACCGCGCTTATTCGAGCGACTCCCTCGTGCCGCACGATGATCCGTCTCTTCTTTTCACGGGTGCCGGCATGAACCAGTTCAAGCCGTACTTCCTCGGTCTCAAGAAGGACGTCGCGCGCGCGACGAGCTGCCAAAAGTGCCTGCGCACGGCCGATCTCGACCGCGTCGGTAAGACGGCGTACCACCACAGCTTCTTCGAAATGCTCGGAAACTTCTCGTTCGGTGACTATTTCAAGGAAGAGGCGATCGCCTTCGCCTGGGAATTCGTCACGAAGGCACTCAACTTCCCGAAAGAGAAGCTCTGGGTCTCTGTCTACCAGGAAGACGACGAGGCGTTCGCGATTTGGAGGGATAAGATCGGTGTCCCGGAAGTCCGTATCGTGCGCATGGGCGCCGAAGACAACTTCTGGCCCTCGAACGCGCCCAAGGACGGCCCGAACGGCCCGTGCGGTCCGTGCTCGGAGATCTACGTCGGCGAAATCCCCGGCAAGGGCGTCGAGATCTGGAATCTCGTCTTCACGCAGTTCGACCGCCAATCTGACGGTTCGCTCGTTCCGCTGCCGCAGAAGAACATCGACACCGGCATGGGTCTCGAACGCGTCTCGGCCGTCATGCAGGGCGTTGATTCAAATTTCGACACCGACAACTTCGTGCGCCTGCGCGCCGAGTTGAAAAAGCTCCTTAAAGAAGGTTCGAACGACCGTTCGCGCGAGAACGCGGTCATGGACCACATCCGCGCGGTCGTTTTCTCGATCGCCGACGGTGCGCTTCCTTCCAACGAGGGCCGCGGCTACGTGATCCGCAAAATCATCCGCCTCGGCGCGGACCATCTCATGAAGGCCGGCGCGCTCGAGCCAGGATCCTTCAGTAAGCTCGTCCCGGCCGTCGTTTCGATCTACGGGCACGTGTATCCCGAGATCGCCGACCGCCAAAAAACCATCACGGGTATCCTCGAGAACGAGGAGAAGTCGTTCCTCGAGATTCTTCGCACGCGCGTTCCGGCGCTGACGGAAGAATTCCGCTCGGGAAAGAACCCAGCTGAGCTCGCGTTTCGTTATTACGACACGTTTGGCGTGCCAGTCGAGACGATTGCGGCTTGCGCCGAGTCCGTCGGCATCAAGTATTCGAAAGAAGAGTTCGAGAAGCTCCTGGAAGAACAGCGCCAGCGTTCGCGCGACTCCTCCAAGATCGCGGGAGAAATCTTCGGGAACAAGGGAATCTTCGAGCTGATCGAAGGGCTTCCGAACACCGAGTTCCTCGGTTACACCGGAATGGCCGGCGACGGAAAAGTCCTGCGCGTGGTCCGCGGCCAGACCGCGGTCGACGCGCTCAAGGAAGGCGAAGAGGGTCTCGTTTTCTTCGACAAGAGCCCGTTTTACGCCGAGTCCGGCGGCCAGATCGGAGATACGGGATTCTTCGAGGGTTGCGGCGCCAAGGCCCGCGTCGAAGACGTCCAGTGGATCGAAAAATGCGCGGCCCACAAGGTTTTTGTCGAGAAGGGCACGCTCAAGGCGAATATGCCCATGAAAATGACGGTCCACGAGGATCGTCGCGGTGACGTCGCCAAGAATCACACGGCCACGCACCTTCTCCACAGCGCGCTCCGCAAGGTGCTCGGCGACCACGTGAAGCAGTCGGGTTCGCTCGTCGCGAAAGATTACCTGCGCTTCGATTTCACGCATTTCAAGGCGGTCGACGCGGCACAGCTTGCCGAGGTCGAATCGCTCGTGAACGGCGAAGTGAAGAAGGACGTGAAACTCGACAAACGCGTGCTCTCGAAGGAGCGAGCCATGAAGGAAGGCGCGATGGCGTTCTTCGGCGAAAAATACGGCGACGAAGTCCGTGTCGTCACGATCGGCGATTTTTCGAAGGAGCTTTGCGGTGGAACGCATCTGGATTCGACCGGTCAGATCGGTCTTTTCAAGATCGTTTCCGAAAGCTCGATTCAAGCGGGCGTCCGCCGTCTCGAGGCCGTTACCGGCCGCTGGGCCGAGGACTACGTGAAGGCCCGCGAAAACGAAGTGGAGGAGATGGCGAAGCTTTTCGGCGCCAAGAACGACGCCGGGGATGTGCTCCGTCGCACGAAAGAGATCCGCGCGAAAGTGGACGGGTTGAAGGGCATACTTGAGGGCCGGACGCTCGAAAGTTTGCGCAGGGGTTACGAGGCCGCGCTCGCGAAAGCGCCCGAAACCGGCGGCGCGCGCGTTCTCAAGATGGTTTCTAGAGACGCGACTCCCGATCTTTTCCAGAAAGTTTTCTCGCACCTGAAGGGCCAGAAGACCCCCTTCGTCGCGCTTTGGCAGTGCGGCGCCGAAGGAAAGGTCACGTTCGCGGTCGGCGCGACGGACGAGCTCGTCAAAAAAGGGTTCAACGCCGGCAAGGTCGTCAAGGAGATGGCGGCGGTGGTCGGCGGGAACGGCGGCGGGCGGCCGGATTTCGCGGTCGGCGGCGGCAAGGACGCCTCGAAAGCGGCCGAGGCGCTCGCCAAAGGGGAGTCACTGGCACTCGAGGTGATGCGTTGAAGCAGATCCGACCCGGTTCGAAGAAATTCCAGAACCTCTTTCAAAGGCAGATCAGGAACCCGCGCGTCGAAGACAAAGTTCGCCGGATCCTCGAGGACGTGCGGGTCCACGGCGACGACGCCGTGATCCGCTACACGCGCAAATTCGACAAAGTGAAACTTACGCCGAAGGAACTCCGCGTCACGGAAGGCGAGATTTCGGGCGCGTACCAAAACATCAGCCCGGAGTTCGTTTCCATGCTGAAGGTCGCGGTCGAGAACGTGAGCCGGTATTACAAGAAGCAGACGAAGAAGTCCTGGAAGATGTTTTCGGAGGACGGCGTCGTCCTCGGCGAGAAGATCCGGCCGCTCGAGTCGGTCGGCGTGTACGTTCCCTCGGGCACCGTCCCGCTGCCGTCCACGGTCTACATGACCGTCCTGCCGGCAAAGCTCGCGGGCGTCGAGAAAGTTTACCTCATTACGCCGCCCAACAAGTACAAGAGTGTCGATCCGCACATCCTGGCGGTGGCGAACCTGCTTAAAGTAGACGGCGTGTTCAAGGCTGGCGGCGCACAGGCGATCGGCGCATTCGCGTTCGGGACGAAGACGATACCCCACGTCGACAAGATCATCGGCCCCGGGAACTCGTACGTCGCGGAAGCCAAGCGCCAAGTGTTCGGGTACTGCGACATCGACATGGTGGCGGGGCCGTCCGAGGTCGTGATCCTCGCGAACGACCACTCCGACCCCGATTTCGTCGCCGCGGATCTTCTGGCGCAGAGCGAACATCATCAGGGAACTTCGATCCTCGTGACCACTTCGAAACGTCTCGCGAAGGCGATGAAGAAGGTCCCCGCCCGTGGCTGGATCGTGCACGTCAAAAACTTGACCGAAGGCGTCGACGTCATCAATCGCATCGCGCCCGAACATCTCGAGATCATGGTGAAGAATCCGAACAGGATATTGAAGGACGTGAAGCACGCGGGTGCCATCTTCGTTGGCCCGTACACGCCGACCGCCGTCGGCGATTACGTCGCGGGGCCAAGCCACGTGCTTCCGACCAACGGAACCGCGCGTTTCTTCTCGGGTATCTGTATTTCGGATTTCATGAAGAGCACGCACGTCATTTCCTACAACCGCAAGGCGCTCGAGCGTGTGAAGGGGGTCGTTGAACACCTCGCCACGCTCGAAGGGCTGCCGCGGCACATGGAGTCCGTGAAGGTTCGCTTCGACAAGGAGATCAAAAAAGTATGAACGCCCGCCGCGTGAAGCTCGGCCGAAAGACCCGCGAGACCGACATCGCGCTCGAACTCAATCTCGACGGTTCCGGCAAGGGCGACATCCGCACCGGAGTGCGTTTTCTCGACCACATGCTCGAGGCGCTCGCCAAACACGGGATGTTCGACATCAAGGTCCGGTGCAAGGGCGACGTCGACATCGACACGCACCACACCAACGAGGACGTCGCGATCGCGCTCGGCGAGGCGTTCCGGAAGGCCGTGGGGGACAAAAAGGGCATCCGCCGGTTCGCAGATTTCCGCGCGCCGCTCGACGAAGCGCTCGCAGGCGTCCGCGTCTCGCTTGATATCTCCGGCCGCGGCTCGTTCCACATGCACACGACCGCCAAAACGCGGTGGGTCGATCACCCGGCCGTGCGCATGAAGCCGAACTCCATGAACTACACGCTCTCAGACATGAAGCACTTCTTCGAGTCTTTCGCGCAGAACGCCGGGATCACGCTGCATCTCGAGCTCGTATCCGGCGAGCAGCCTCATCACGTGGCCGAGGCGGCGTTCAAAGCGCTCGCCAAGGCGCTTGATCAAGCCGTCGCTTTCGATTCGCGCCAGGGAGGCGTCCCTTCCACCAAGGGTTACCTGTGAAACCCGTGATCGCCATCGTCGATTACGGAATGGGCAACCTGCGGAGCGTCCAAAAGGCGTTCGAGGCGGCCGGCGCGCGTCCGAAAGTCACTTCGCTCGTTCGCGACATCGAGAAAGCGGACAAAATCGTCCTCCCCGGCGTGGGAGCGTTTACCCAGGCGATGCGCGAGCTCCGGCGTCTCAAACTCGTCGAACCCATCCGCGAAAAGATCGAGGCGGGGACGCCGTACCTCGGCCTGTGCCTCGGTCTCCAACTCCTTTTTTCCCGCAGCGAAGAAGGTTCGCGCGTGGCCGGTTTCGGCGTCATCCCGGGGCCCGTGAAGCGTTTCCGCACGAAGCTTAAAGTGCCCCACATGGGCTGGAACACGCTGGAAGTGAAGAAGTCCGGCTGCCCGCTCTTAAAGGGAGTGCGCGCCGACGACCATTTCTATTTCGTCCATTCGTACTTCGGTGTTCCCGACGATCGCTCCTGGGCGCTCACGGTGACTCCGTACGGCGGGAAATTCCTTTCCGCCGTCTGGAAGGACAACGTCTACGCGACGCAGTTCCATCCCGAGAAGAGCCAGGACGCCGGACTGCGCATCATCAAGAATTTCGTCGATCTTAAAACGGAGGCCAAATGATCCCGATTCCAGCCATCGATCTTCGCGACGGCAAGGTCGTCCGGCTCCTGCGCGGGGACTTCAACGCGGAGAAGAGCTATCCCGAAAAGCCGGCCGATGTCGCGGCCCGTTTCACTGAGGAAGGTGCGACGCGCATCCACGTCGTAGACTTGGACGGCGCCCTACGCGGCGTGCCGCGGAACGCCGGCTGCGTCGAGCAGATCTTAAGGCGAGTAAAGACGCCGGTCGAACTCGGGGGAGGCGTCCGTTCGCTCCAGATCGCCGAACGCTACTTCAAGATGGGCGTGCGCTGGACGGTTCTCGGCACGAAGGCCGCGCTCGACCGGGGGTTCCTGCGCGAGGCTCTCCGCGAATTCGGAGAAAAGATCATCGTCGGCATCGACGCCCGGGACGGTTTCGTGGCGACCGACGGCTGGACCAAGGTCACCGACATCCCGGCGACCGATTTCGTCCGCGAAATCGAGTCCCTCGGAACGCGTACCGTGATTTACACGGATATTTCCAAGGACGGGGCGCTAGCGGGACCGAACATGGGCGCCGTCATCGCACTTTGCGAGTCCGTGAAACTCGACGTCATCGCCTCGGGCGGCGTCGGCACGCTCGATCACGTCAAAAAATTAGCGGAGCTAAAGAAACAGAATCTGACCGGTGTAATCATCGGGAAAGCCTTGTACGAGAACAGGTTAACGCTGAAAGACGCGATCAAAACGTGCTTGCCAAGCGCATAATTCCGTGCTTGGATGTTAAAGAGGGACGCGTCGTCAAGGGAACTCGCTTCTTGGAGCTGCGGGACGCGGGGGATCCGGTTGAGTGCGCACGCCATTACGACAAGGACGGCGCGGACGAGCTCGTTTTCCTCGACATCACGGCGTCTCACGAGAAGAGACCGATCCTCCTCGACGTCGTGCGTCGGACGGCCGAGACGGTCTTCATGCCGCTGACGGTGGGCGGGGGCGTAAACTCGGTCGAAGATATCCGCACGCTGCTCAACGCGGGCGCCGACAAGGTTTCGATCAACACGGCCGCCGTGCGGAAGCCTTCGTTCGTCCGCGAGGCGGCCGCGCGTTTTGGTTCGCAGTGCGTGGTCGTGGCCATCGACGCGCGCCGCGTTCCCGGCAAGAAAGGGCGCTGGGAAGTTTTCACTCACGGCGGCAGGAACGCGACCGGTAAGGACGCGGTCGCTTGGGCGAAGGCCGTCGAGAAGCTCGGCGCGGGCGAGATCCTCCTTACGAGCATGGACTGCGACGGGACCAAAGCCGGTTACGACCTCGCGCTGACCCGCGCCGTCTCCGAGTCGGTTTCCATTCCGGTGATCGCCTCCGGCGGCGTCGGGACGCTTGATCATCTCGCCGACGGATTCACGAAGGGGAAGGCGGACGCGGTGCTGGCCGCGAGTATTTTCCATTTCCGCGAGCACACGGTGCGCGCGGCGAAACGGTACCTCCAAAAGAAGGGAATTCCGGTACGCTTATGACGGATTCGGCATTCGAGAAAGTGAAAGCCCAGATCAAATACGCAGCCGACGGCCTGATCCCGGCCATCATCCAGGATGAGAAGTCCGGCAAGGTGCTCACACTTTGCTACATGAACGACATCGCGCTCCGGGCGACACTCGACACTGGTTACATTCATCTTTTCCGCCGTTCGCAGAACAAGCTCATGAAAAAAGGCGAAACGTCCGGCCACACGCAGGCCGTGAAAGAATTCCGCCTGGACTGCGAGGGCAAGTCGTTTCTTTTCGTGATCGACCAGAAGGTCGCCGGCTGCCACAAGGGTTTCCTCAGTTGCTACTTCGACCGGATCGGAGACGACGGCACGCAAAAAACCACCGACGAGCGGGTGTTCGATCCCGAGAAAGTGTACTGATTGTCCGAAGCATTCCCCGATAAGAAAACATTCATGCGGCTCGCGCGCCGCTACAACGTGATCCCCGTGCGGCGAGAGGTCGTCGCCGACATGGAAACTCCTGTCTCCGCCTTCATGAAGACCGCGGGCCGACCCTATTCCTTCCTGCTCGAATCGGTCGAGGGCGGTGCGAACGTCGGGCGGTGGTCTTTCATCGGCGGCGATCCGTATCTGCTTTTCCGTTCGAAAGGCCGGAAAATCGTACTTTCCGAGAAGGGTAAGAAGGAAGTCTCGTTCGAGACGGCGCGCGATCCGCTCTTCGAGCTCGAGAAACTCCTGAAACGCTTCCGCCAGGCGCCGGTCGAAGGGCTTCCGCCGTTCTCTGGTGGCGCCGTCGGCTATCTCGGCTACGACACGGTGCGCTTCATCGAGAAAGTTCCCGATTCGAATCCGGATCCCCTCGGCGTTCCCGATTCTCTTTTCGCGTTCACCGATACGCTCTTGGCTTTCGACAACCTGAAACGCAACGTTCAGGTGATCGCCAACGCCGTCGTCGAATCGCCGAAGGACGCGTCCGCCGCCTACGACCGCGCGCTCGAGCGTATCGAGGCACAGGTGCGCCGCCTGCGCTCGCCCGGCCCTCAGCGCGTCTCGGCTTCGAAGGCCGGCCGGGCGGACAGGCTCGAGGTGTCATCCAACTTCACGCGGGCGGGCTATTGCGCGGCCGTCAAAAAAGCGAAGGAATACATCAAGAAAGGCGACGCGTTCCAGATCGTGCTCTCGCAGGCGTTCCAGGCGCCTGTCCGCTCGGAGGCGTTCGACGTGTACCGCGCGCTTCGCTCGATCAACCCTTCGCCGTATCTTTTTTATCTCGACTGCGGCTCGTTCCGGGTCGCGGGCTCGTCGCCCGAGATCCACGTGAGGTGCCACGGCAAACGCGCGGCACTTCGCCCCATCGCCGGAACGCGTCCGCGCGGCCGTAATCCCGAAGAGGACGCCGCGCACGAGAAGTCGCTTCTCGCTGATCCGAAGGAACGCGCCGAACATCTCATGCTCGTCGATCTCGGCCGGAACGATCTGGGGCGCGTCTGCGACTACAAGAGCGTGAAGGTGAGCGAGTTCATGGCCATCGAGCGTTACTCTCACGTGATGCACATCGTCAGCCACGTGGAGGGGGATCTCCAAAAAAACAAGACCGCCTTCGATCTTCTCCGCGCGACGTTTCCCGCGGGCACGATCTCGGGCGCTCCGAAAGTGCGCGCGATGGAGATCATCGACGAGCTTGAGAACAGACGCCGCGGCCTCTATGCGGGCGTCGTCGCCTATTTCAGTTATTCGGGGAATCTTGATTCCTGCATCGCGATCCGGACCGTGGTCGTCAAAGACGGCGTCGCGCACGCGCAGGCGGGGGCCGGGATCGTGGCGGATTCCGATCCCGACAAGGAGTACGACGAAACCGTGAACAAAGCGAAGGCTCTCATGAAAGCTATCGCATTCGCCGAAAGCGGGGCGCTCGCATGATTCTTATGGTCGACAATTACGATTCGTTCACCTACAACCTCGTTCAGTACCTGGGAGAGCTCGGGCAGGAACTGAAAGTGGTCCGCAACGACCAGATCACGGTCGACGCCGTGCGAAAACTCAAGCCCTCACGCATCGTGATCTCGCCCGGCCCGGGAAGCCCCAAGGATTCCGGCGTTTCGAACGCTCTCATCCGCGAGCTCGGTCCTACGACGCCGCTTTTGGGCGTTTGCCTCGGCCACCAATGCATCGGAGAGGTCTTCGGCGGAAAAGTCGTGATTGCCCTGCGCCAGATGCACGGCAAAACATCGCCGATTCTTCACGATGGCAAGGGTGTTTTTAAGGGCCTCGACAATCCGTTCACCGCGACGCGTTACCACTCGCTCCTGGTCGAGCGGAAATCGTTCCCGAAGGTCCTTGAGATCACGGCTGAAACGAAAGAGAAGGAAATCATGGGCCTGCGTCACCGGAAATTTCCCATCTACGGCGTCCAATTCCACCCGGAATCGATTCTCACCCAATCCGGCAAGGATCTCCTGCGTAATTTTCTTTCTCTGACGCGCCGATGAGCCCGACGGGACTCGACGCGGCGCAGAAGCGCCTCGACCACCGGAAAGACCTGACGGCCACCGAGATGACCGCCGCGATGGAAGCTATCGTCGGAGGGCACGCAACTGACGACGCGATCGAGAGCTTCCTGTCTGCGCTCCGCAAAAAGGGAGAGCTGCCCACCGAAATAGCCGCCGCGGCCGCGGTCATGCGCCGGTATGCGGTTCCTCTTTCGCGCACGTACCCCGAGCTTCTCGACACCTGCGGAACCGGCGGAGACGCGCGCCGCACTTTGAACGTCTCCACGCTCGCTTCGCTCGTCTGTGCCGGAGCGGGCGTCGGCGTGGCCAAGCACGGCAACCGCTCGGTTTCGAGCGTCTCCGGCAGCGCCGATCTTCTCGAGGCGCTCGGCGTCACGGTCGATCCAGGCCCGCTTGTCGTCGAGAGCTGCATCCAGAAGACCGGTTTCGGCTTTTTCTTTGCGCCCCGCTTCCATCCCGCGACCCGTTTCGCGATGCCCGCCCGGAAACGCATCCAGGGAAAGACCCTTTTCAACCTTCTTGGTCCGCTCGCGAATCCCGCGGGCGCGGCGTTCCAACTCGTCGGAGTCTATGACGAGAAGCTCGTCGAAATATTCGCCCGCGTCTTGGTCGATCTTGGAGTGCGCCGCGCGTTCGTCGTGCACGGTCGCGACGGCATGGACGAGCTGACAACCTGCGACGAAACGATGGTGGCGGAGGTCGATCGCGGTTCCATCATCCGCCACGTCGTCTCGCCCGAAGATATCGGCCTGCGCCGCTCCTCGGTGGAGGATCTCGTCGTAACCACGAAGGAAGAAGCACTCGCGGCCGCCCACGCCGTGCTCGCCGGTGAGCGGGGCCCCAAGTCCGACATCGTTTGCCTGAACGCCGGAGCGGCTTTTTTCGTGTCGGGCCGTTCACGTTCGATCAAGGCGGGTGTTTTTCTCGCGCAGGAGACGCTGAAGAGCGGCGCGGCGCTCCGCGCCGTCGAGAAGATCGTCGCCGCAACGAAGCCCGGGGACGCGTGACGCCGATTCTGGACGAGATCGTCATTTCGAAGCGCCGGGAGCTCGAGGCGCTCCGCCGTACCCGGCCGATCGAAGTCCTGCGCGCCGAAGTGGCCAAACTTCCTTTTAAGGAGCGCGTTTTCGCAAAGGCGCTTAAAAAAACCGGCTCCGTGACGGTGATCTCGGAGGTTAAACACCGCTCGCCGTCCAAGGGGGTTCTCCGGGAGAATTTTGATCCCGCGGCCATCGCCTTGGCGTACCAATCCGCGGGCGCCGCGGCACTCTCGGTCCTCACGGACGGCCCGTTCTTCGGCGGTTCGGAAGAAGCTCTCCGGGTCGCGCGCCGCGCGTCGAGCCTTCCGATCTTGAGGAAAGATTTCACGCTCGAGGAGTACCATGTTTTGGAGGCGCGTCTCATGGGCGCCGACGCGATCCTCCTCATCGCGGCTATTCTCTCCGTTGCCGAAATCCGCCGGCTCTCGGAGCTCGCCGGTTCGCTCGGGCTCGACGCCCTCGTGGAAATCCACGACGAAGCGGAGGCCGAAAAGGCCGAGGAGGCGGGCGCTCCGCTCGTAGGTATCAACAATCGCGATCTAAAGACGTTTTCCGTCGATCTCAAGACGACCGAACGCCTCGCCCGCCGCTTTGCCGGCAAGGCCGTCCTCGTCTCGGAAAGCGGCATCCAAAAACACGAGGATTTGCTATACTTGAGGACCCTGGGAGTCGACGCGGCGCTCGTAGGAGAGAGTTTGATGCGCGAAGACGACGTCGCGGTCGCCCTGAGAAAACTTTTGGGAGGCCCGGCATGACCCGAGTGAAGATTTGCGGAATCACGAATTTGGCGGACGCGCGCCACGCGGTCGAGAGCGGCGCCGACGCGCTCGGTTTCATTTTCGCCGTCAGCCCGCGGCAGGTGACGCCCGACACGGTGCGCCGCATCGTCGAGGAGCTTCCGCCGTGGATCGCCGCGGTCGGCGTGTTCGTCGACGAGAAGCCGGAGAAAGTCCGGCGCATCTCGGAGAGCTGCCGGCTCACCGACATCCAGCTTCACGGCTCGGAAAGCGCCGCGGTCGCCCGCACGCTCATGCGGGACGTCCGCGTGATCAAGGCGTTCCGGGTCGGGCCCGGTTTCGAGGCGGACGTCGCGGCGAAGTACGAGGCCGACGCCTTCCTGTTCGATTCGCGTATCGAAGGGCTCGCCGGGGGAACGGGAAAGACGTTCGACTGGGATCTCGTGCGGCGGCGTTTCGACCGGCCGATGATCGTCTCGGGCGGACTGAACGCGAAGAATGTGGGCAAGGCGATCCGCCTTCTCAAGCCTTTCGGGGTGGATACCTCGAGCGGCGTCGAGCGCGCCCCCGGAAAGAAAGACCCTAAGCTCGTCGAGGAGTTCATTCGTCATGCCAAACGCGCGTAAAAAAAGCATCCCGCTCCCGGATCGGAACGGCCATTTCGGCCCGTACGGTGGCCGCTACGTCCCCGAAACCCTGATGGCGGCCCTCCTCGAGCTCGAGCGCGAGTACCGCAGCGCCCGCGCCGACCGCTCCTTCAAGAAAGAGCTCGAAAAAACACTCCGTGAATTCGTCGGCCGTCCGACCCAGCTCACCGAAGCCAAGCGCCTGGGTGCCCGGCTGGGCGTCGGAAAGCTTTATCTCAAGCGTGAAGACCTGAATCATACCGGCGCACACAAGATCAACAACACCGTCGGCCAGGGCCTCCTGACCGTGAGGATGGGGAAGAAGCGCGTCATCGCGGAAACCGGCGCGGGCCAGCACGGCGTCGCGACCGCCACGATCTGTTCTCTTTTAGGGATCAAATGCGAAGTCTATATGGGCGAGGAGGATGTCGAGCGTCAGTCGCTGAACGTTTTCCGCATGAAGCTTCTCGGTGCCAAGGTCATTCCCGTGACTTCCGGCTCGAAGACCCTGAAGGACGCCGTGAACGAGGCTATCCGGGACTGGGTCACGAACGTGCGCGACACGCACTACATCATCGGTTCGGTGATCGGCCCCCATCCGTACCCCATGATCGTGCGCGACTTTCAGTCGGTGATCGGCCGTGAGACGGCCGCCCAGCTTAAACGAAACGGGGTTCGCGAAGCCGACTGGGTCGTCGCCTGCGTCGGCGGTGGCTCAAACTCCATCGGCATGTTCCACCCGCTTCTGTCCACGAGGTCCAAGCTCGTCGGGGTCGAGGCTGCGGGGCACGGACTGAGGAGCGGCCTTCATGCCGCCACGCTCACCGGCGGCAAGATCGGAGTGCTACACGGCTCGAAGAGCGAAGTGCTGCAGAACGCCGACGGCCAAATCCAAATCGCGCATTCGATTTCTGCGGGGCTCGATTATCCGGGCGTCGGTCCCGAGCACGCGTATCTCAAGACCACAGGCCGCGTCGAGTACCATTCGATCACGGACACGGAAGCGCTCGAAGGTCTTCGGGCTCTCAGTGAAACCGAGGGGATTATTCCGGCGCTCGAGACGGCCCACGCCATCGGCTGGCTCCTCAAGAACAAGAAGCGCTTCAAGAAATCCGACGTCGTCGTCCTTTGCCTCTCGGGCCGGGGCGACAAAGACGTCGCGCAGATCGCCAAGGCGATGAAGACGGCATGAATCGCATCGACGCGAAATTCCGAGAACTCGCCGCGCGCCGTGAAAAGGCGCTCATCCTTTTTATCACCGCCGGGGACCCTTCGCTCAAGAAGAACGAGGAGCTCGCGCTGGCCTTCGAGAAGGAAGGCGTAGATTTCCTCGAGATCGGAGTGCCGTTTTCCGATCCGATGGCCGATGGGCCGGTGATCCAGGCCGCGTCCATGCGCTCACTCGCGAAGAAAACGAACCTGCGTCAGATCCTGGAACTCGTGCGCCGCATCCGGCGCCGCTCGGAGCTTCCGCTTCTCCTTATGAGCTACCTCAATCCGGTGCTTCGCTACGGCCTCGAGCGTTTCGCCAAAGACGCGAAGGCGGCGGGCGTGGACGGCCTCATTTTCCCCGAACTCCCGCCCGACGAAGGGAGGGAGATTTCGGCGACGATGACCAAGCACGGAATCCACGTCGTCTATCTCCTGGCGCCGACGAGCCCGCCCGACCGCGTGAAGCTCGTCACTCGCGCTTCCCGCGGTTTCGTGTACTACGTCTCGATCACGGGCGTGACCGGCGCCGCGCGGCAGAAAGCCGCGCCGTCCATCGTCGAGCATCTTTCGAAGGCGCGTAAAGTCAGCAAATTACCCGTGTGCGTCGGCTTCGGCGTTTCCACGCCCGGCGACGCGGCGCGCATGGGCAAAATCTCGGACGGCGTGATCGTCGGGAGCGCCATCGTGAAGGCGATCGACGCCAACCCCAAACTCTCGGCTGGAGCGTTCGCGGCGAAGTTCGTCCGCCCACTCGCCGCGGCTCTCGGCAAGCGGAGGAGCTGACGTGGCGCAAGCGGTGATCATGGCCGGTGGGCAGGGCGAGCGTTTCTGGCCGATGACGCACGCCGGTTTTCCAAAGTACCGCCTGCGGTTCGACGGACGCACCTCGCTTCTGGTCGGAACCGAACGGCGTCTCGCGAAGGTCTACGGGGAAGGCAACGTCCACGTGGTCACGACGGCCGAGCATGCCTCGTTCATCCGCGAGGAACTCCCCAAGCTCCCCAAAGAGAACCTGATCATCGAACCGGTGCGTAACAACACGGCCGCCGCAATCTACCTTTCCTGCGCCCGCATCGAGCGTCGTTTCGACGCGAACGAAATCGTCTCCTTCTTCCCGGCAGACCATCTCATCCAGGACGAAAAAACGTTCGCCGGCACCGTCAACGGCGCCATCGCGCTCGCGGAAAAGGAGTCGTCGCTCGTTACGATCGGCATCAAGCCCTCGTTCCCGGCCACCGGCTACGGATACGTTAAAACGGGGAAGCCCGTGAAGGGGCATAAGGGTGCTTTCCGGGTCGAGCGTTTCGTCGAGAAGCCGGATCTCCCGAAGGCTAAAAAGTACGTGAAGGACGGCGGTTTCCTCTGGAACGCCGGCATTTTCACGTGGCGCACGCAGACGTTCATGGACGCAATGCGCCGGTACTCGCCTGAATTCCCTAGCTCTTTCCGTCTCGAGGACCTCGAGACGAGCTATAAAAAGCTGCCGAATCTCTCCATCGATTACGCGCTTCTTGAGAAAGCCGGCAACATTTCCGTATTCAAGACGGCGATGGACTGGTGCGACATGGGAAACTGGGACATGCTTTACGATAAATCGGCCAAGGATGCGGCGGGGAACGGCGTCCAAGGCGACTCGCGCGTGAAAGACTGCAAGAAAGCGCTCTTCGTGAACCAAGCCTCGCACCCGCTCGTGGCGCTCGGACTCGACGACATCGTCGTGGTCCACACCGAGCGGGGGACGCTCGTTGCACGCCGCGGCCGCGCCGAAGAAGCCGCGCTCTTCTTCAAGAAATCGACTAAATAACGTGCGGGTTCTCGGGATCGATTACGGTGAAAAGCGGATCGGTCTCGCCGTGTCGGATCCGATGGGCTGGACCGCACAGGGTTTGGAGACGCTCGCGAACACGAAAAAGAGCGCGGTGCTGGAAGGGCTGAAAAAGGTGGCGCTCGAGTACGGAGTGACGGAAGTCGTGATCGGCCTTCCCATCAACATGAACGGCACGCACGGCCCGAAGGCCAAAGAAGTGCTCGAACTCGTCCCGAAGATCGAGGCCGCGCTCGGCGTTCCGGTGAGCACCTGGGACGAAAGGCTCTCGAGCCGCGAGGCGACGCGTTTCATGATCGAGGGCGGGCTGTCGCGGCGCCGCCAGCGCGAAACGAGCGACAGGGTCGCCGCGACGTTGATCCTTCAAACTTATCTGGAGTCCAAACGCCGGTGAACGTCGAAATCTCGACTCTCTCCAACGGAATTCGCGCGCTCGCCGTGCCGATGAAGGAGCGCCGCTCGGTCTCCATCGGAATCTGGGTCCACACAGGCGGCCGCGACGAAGAACCGCGGCTCTCGGGTGTTTCGCATTTCCTCGAGCACATCGTCTTTAAAGGCACAAAAAAACGCACCGCTAACCAGATCAAGGAATCCGTTGAGGGTTCCGGCGGCTCGCTCAACGCCTTCACTTCCGAGGAGTGCACGTGCTTCCTTGCAAAGGCCTCGAGCCGTCAATTTGAGACGGTGTTCGACGTGCTCGCCGACATGGTTCTCGACGCCTCGATCACCGAAGCGGACCTCGAGAAAGAGCGTACGGTCATCATCGAAGAGATCAAGATGACCCAAGACCAGCCTTCGCAATACGCCGAGGAAATCCTCGCCGAGATCATGTGGCCGGGCCACGCGCTCGGCCGCGCGCTGACCGGCACGGTTGAGACCGTGACCGGGCTCACGCGGAAGGACCTCGTCGATTACCGCGACTCGTTCTACAATCCGGGACTCATCACGGTGGTCGCCGCCGGCGATGTCACTTCCAAGCAACTCCTCGAAATCTCGGAACGCGCGTTCGCCGGATCGCGGAAGAAGACCACGAGGGAGCTCGGCCTTTTCAGGGAGTCCTCGCCCAAATCTTTACTGCGAGTCGTCCGGAAGCCGATCGAGCAGACGCACGTGGCGCTCGGTCTCCGGACATTCGCGAAGGAACATCCGGATGAACACGCGCTCGACGTCCTTTCGACGATTCTCGGCGGCAATATGTCATCCCGGCTCTTCAACGAAGTGCGTGAGGAGCGGGGCCTGGCGTACGACATTGGCACGTCGGTGCGGAAGTACCACGAGACCGGCGCTTTCGTCGTGTCCGCGGGCATCGACGCGAAGAAGATCCGTGAGGCGCTAGAGGTGATTCTCGCCGAACTCCGCCGCATCGCGAAGGAGCCGCCGTCGGCCGACGAACTCCGCCGCGCGAAGGAATTCACGACGGGCCAGCTCGACCTTTCGCTCGAGAACACGATGAACGGGATGCTTTGGGCAGGTGAGAGCATGGTGAGCCTCGGTCGCTGCCGGGCACCCGAGGAAGTCTTCGCCGGAATCGAGAAGGTGACCCCGGACGACGTCCGCCGGGTCGCGGCTTCGCTCTTCGAGGGCAAGCCGCTCGACATGGCGGTGGTGGGCCCCGTATCGGAAAGCGTCGAGCGGGAGCTTTCGCAACTCCTTTCCGCGTGCTAAACTAATGCCTTCTTCCGGAAACCTTTTGACGTTTGGGAGGCAAAGTTGCCGCAAGTGAAGATCGCCCCGTCGATCCTGTCGGCGGATTTCGCACGGCTCGCAGACGAGATCGCGCGGGTCGAGGCGGCCGGCTGCGACTGGCTGCACGTCGACGTGATGGATGGCCATTTCGTGCCGAACCTGACCATCGGGCCGGTGGTCGTGAAAGCGATCCGCAAGGTCACGAAGCTTCCGCTCGACGTGCATCTCATGATCGAGTATCCCGAGAAATACGTGGGCGCTTTCGCAGACGCGGGCGCGGACAGTATCACGGTACACGTCGAGGCGTGTAACGGAAATCTTTCCCAGCTGCTCGATGAGATCGGCTCCCGCAAAGTCCGTCGCGGCGTGTCGCTCAAGCCCGCGACGCCTCTCTCGGCGATCGAGCGCGACCTCGACAGGCTCGACCTGGTTCTCCTCATGACGGTGAATCCCGGATTCGGCGGCCAGGCGTTCATGCCCGAGGTTCTTCCCAAGATCCGCGATCTCCGCGGGCGCTGGACGGGGGATATCGAAGTGGACGGCGGGATCAACAAAGAAACGGCTCCGGAAGTCGTGAGGGCCGGCGCGAACGTTCTCGTGGCCGGTACCGCGGTCTTCGGCAAACCCGACGCTAAACGCGCAATCGAGGACCTCAGATGTCAGTGATCAAATTCGGTACGGACGGCTGGCGCGCGCTCATGGACAAGGACTTCACGACCCAGAACGTCGTGAGCCTCGCTCAGGCTTTCGCGGACTACACGCTCGCGTCGACCGACACCCCCGCGGTGGCGATCGGTTACGATTACCGCCAAAACTCCGAGAATTTCGCCAAAGCGTTCGCCGAAGTCCTCGTCGGCAACGGTTTCAAGGTCGAGCTTTCGTCCCGGGCGTGCCCGACGCCGGCGGTGAGTTACGCGATTGTCAGCGGCAAAATGACCGCGGGCATCGTCGTCACGGCGAGTCATAATCCGCCCGGCTACAACGGAATTAAGATCAAGACGAGTTGGGGCGGTTCGGCCGACAAGACCGTCACCGACGCCGTCGAAGCGCTGATCGGAGAGTCTCCCGTCAAGAAAGCCGCTCTGACGGCGTCGAATCCTGTCGTGCGCGATTTTAACGAAAAGTATCTCGAGTACCTGAAGAGCTACGTGAAGTTCGACGCGATCAAAAACTCCCCTTACCGCATTCTCGTCGATTCCATGCACGGCGTGGGCGCGGACAACGTCGAGCGCATCCTCGCCGGCGGCAAGATCAGCGTAAAGACGATCCGCGGCAATCGCGACGTCGCCTTCGGCGGGCACGCCCCCGAGCCCATTCCGAATTACCTCAAGAACGCGACCGAGCTCATGAAGTCCGGCGATTACGACCTTTGCGTCGTGACCGACGGAGATGCCGACCGCGTCGGCGCGATCCGACCAGGCGGCGAATTCATCACGCCGGGGGTCATCCTATCGCTCATCCTCATCCATTTCTGCGAGGATCTCGGCAAGAAGGGGAATATCGTCACAACCGTCTCGAACACGCGCCTCCTTTACAAGATCGCCAAGAAGCACGGCCTCAAAGTGTACGAGACGCCGGTTGGCTTCAAATACGTCTCCGAGATCATGCGGCGCGAGCCAATTCTTCTCGGCGGCGAGGAATCGGGCGGTCTCGGATTTCCGGATTACATGTACGAACGCGACGGCATGCTGTCGGGCCTCCTTCTCATGGAAATGATGGCGATGCGCGGCAAGACCATCGACGAGATCTTGAAGGAAGTCGAACGCGAATTCGGCAGACTCTATTACACGCGCCAGGATATCGAATATCCGAACGACTTAAAGCCCAAGCTCTTCGCCTATCTCCGGCAGAACCCGCCCCAGGAGATCGAGGGCAAGAAGGTTGTCGAGGTGAACCCCAAAGACGGCATGAAGTTCGTGACCGACGACGGAAGCTGGCTTCTTTTCCGCCTCTCGGGCACCGAGCCGCTCCTTAGGATCTACTCCGAAGCGACTTCGCAGAAGCTCGCGGAATCCTTCGTGGCGCGCGGCAAGGAACTTTCGCTGAACCTGCCGGTCGGCGCCTGAAAAAAGAAACCCTCAAGTGAAGCTCGACAACCTCCGCAACTTCTCGATCATCGCTCACATCGATCACGGGAAGTCCACGCTCGCCGACCGCATCCTCGAGTTCACCGGCGCGATCGATTCGCGCACGTTCCATAACCAGATGCTCGACAGCATGGATCTCGAGCAGGAGCGCGGCATCACCATCAAGGCGAGCGCGGTCCGCATCAATTACAAGGCCAAGGACGGCAAGACCTACATCCTAAACCTGATCGACACACCCGGCCACGTCGATTTCTCGTTCGAGGTTTCGAAGTCCCTTCGCGCGTGCGAAGGCGCTCTGCTTCTCGTCGACGCCTCCCAGGGCGTCGAGGCGCAGACCGTCGCGAACCTTTATCTCGCTGTGGAGAACAACCTCGAAATCGTGCCGGTCATCAATAAGATCGACCTCCCCCACGCCGACCCGGAGAAGGTGAAACTCCAGATCCATAAGGCGCTCGGAATCCCCGGAAGCGACATCGTGCTCGCGAGTGCGAAACAGGGGATCGGTATCGACGCGATCCTCGAGGCGATCGTCCACAAGGTGCCTCCTCCCGAGGGTGACCCCGGCGCACCGCTCCAGGCCCTCATCTTCGATTCGAAATACGATTCGTACAAGGGCGTCATCGTTTATCTGCGTATCTTCCACGGATCCTTAAGGAAGGGCATGAAAATCCGCATGATGAGCTCGGGGAAAGATTACGACGTGCTCGAGGTGGGCTATCTTTCGCCGCTTCCGGTTCAGCGCGACGGTCTCGAGACCGGTGAGGTCGGCTACGTCTGCTGCAATATCCGGAACGCGAAGGAAGTGGAAAACGGAGACACCCTGACCGACGCTTCCAACCCCGCGGACAAGGCCCTTGCGGGTTACAAAAAGCTCCAGCCGCTCGTTTTCGCCGGAATTTATCCCGTGAATTCGTCCGATTTCCAGCTTTTGAAGGACTCCATGGACAAGCTCGCGCTGTCCGATCCTTCGTTCGTGTACGAGATCGAAAGCTCCGCGTCGGTCGGTTTTGGTTTCCGCTGTGGGTTCCTCGGCCTCCTCCACATGGAGATCGTCCAGGAGCGGCTCGAGCGCGAGTACGACATGAACATCGTCGTGACGACCCCGAGCGTGGTCTACAAGATCATCAAGCGCTACGGCGGCGAGACGATTGAGATGGAAAACCCTTCGAGGATGCCCGATCCGAGCCAGATTGAGAAGTTGCTCGAGCCTTACGTGAAGGCGCACATCATCATTCCGCCGCACGCCATGGGCGCCATCCTCGAGCTTTGCGAGTCGCGGCGCGGCACGTACATCCACACGGAGTACCTCGACGAGGACCGCGTGCGGCTCGAGTACGAATTTCCTCTGTCGGAGATCATCGTCGATTTCAACGACCGTATCAAGTCGATCTCCAAGGGCTACGGTTCGCTCGATTACGAGCTGGTGGGGCACCGGGAGTCCGACCTCGTGAAGCTCGACATCATGATCAACGGCGAAATCTGCGACTCGTTCAGCTGTATCGTGCACCGCGAGAAATCCGTCCAAAAGGGCAAGGGCCTCTGCGAGAGGCTGAAGGAACTCATTCCGCGGCAGATGTTCGAGGTTGCGATCCAGGCCGCGATCGGCGGAAAAATCATTTCGCGCGAAAGCGTCCGTCCGATGGGGAAGAACGTTACCGCGAAGTGCTACGGCGGCGACATCACCCGTAAACGCAAACTCTGGGAAAAGCAGAAAGAGGGTAAGAAGCGCATGAAGCAGTTCGGTAAGGTGGAAATTCCTCAGGAAGCGTTCCTGGCCGCCCTCAAGGTCGAATAGATGGGCCTTTTTCCTAAAATCACGAAGGAAGACGTGAAGCGCGAGACGCGCGAATGGATCCAGTCGATCCTGATCGCGCTGGTCCTGACTCTCGTGATCCGCACGTACGTCGTTCAGGCATTCAAGATCCCGTCGGGTTCGATGCGGCCGACCCTGCTCGAGGGCGACAAGCTCTTTGTGAACAAGTTTATCTACCGCTTCCAGGATCCGGAACGCGGCGACATCGTCGTCTTCAAGTATCCCCAGGATAAAAAGAAAGATTTCATCAAGCGTCTGGTCGCCAAGGGCGGCGAGACCGTCGAGATCCGGGACGGGAAGCTCTTCGTCGACGGACGTCCGGTCACCGAAGAGGTATTCAACCGCTTCTATTATTACAACCACGAGGATTACGGCGGCCCCGGCGTCGTCGTGAAGGTCCCCGCGGATTCCTACTACGTGCTCGGAGACAACAGCGCGAATTCCACCGACAGCCGCTTCTGGGGCTTCGTGCCCGCGAAGAACGTGCTCGGGAAGGCGTTCTTCCGCTGGTGGCCGCCGCGGCGCGTCGGCAAGCTGGAATAGATGGCCGGCGGCCGGAACGTCGCCAACAATCTCACGATCCTCCGCGCGCTTCTGGTCCCGGTTTTCGTGACCTGCCTCACGTACGCGGCTCCTGATAAACCGTATTTCCTCAAACTCGCGATACTGACCTTCCTCGTCGCGTGTGCGACGGACGCCTTGGACGGCTACCTTGCGCGGCGGCTGAACCAACTGACCGCGTTCGGCGCCTACATGGATCCGATCGCCGACAAGCTTCTCCTCGTGTCCGGATTTCTTTCGCTGACGTACATGAACCATCTCCCGCCCGAGATCCGCGTGCCCGCGTGGACGACGATTCTCGTTCTCGCGCGCGATCTTCTCATCCTTTCCGGATCAGGCGTCGTCTTCATGACGACGGGCCGACTCAAGGCCGAACCGCTCTTCACGAGCAAGGCCACGACCCTCGTCCAGATGCTCACCATCCTTTTGGCGCTCGTGGCGGCTCCCGAACCGCTCCGGAATCTTTTTTTTGGACTCACCGGAATCCTGACGGTTGCTTCGGGCATCCTGTACATCCGCATCGGTAAAAGGCTTATCCCATGAGCAGCCGCCAGATGCTTCTTTTTATGGTCGTGGCGTTTTTCGCCGGATCGTTTCCTACGGCTTACGTCTTCGGGCGTGTTTTCTTTAAAACGGACATCCGGAAGCACGGAAGCGGGAATGTCGGCGCGACCAACGCGTTCCGGGTGCTCGGAAAAGACGCGGGGCGTATCGTGTTTGCGGTGGATTTTTTAAAGGGACTTCTTCCCGCACTTCTTTTCCGGCTGGCCGACGGGCCGCCGGAGCGCGCGCTTTGGATCGGTCTATCGGCGATGCTCGGGCATGTCTTCACGCCTTTCCTGGGTTTCAAGGGCGGGAAGGGCGTCGCCACCGGAGCCGGCGCAGCGGCGGCGGGACTTCCCGTCGCATTCGCCTCCGCTCTGCCTGTCTGGCTTTCGACTTTCAAAACCACCCGCATCGTTTCCGTTAGCTCGCTCGCCGCGCTCGTAGCATTTCTCATCACTGCGGTGATCCTGGGTATCGTTCGTATCCACGTGAACGCAGGGACAGTGCTCTGCGCGTTTATCATGGTGGGCCTCGTCGTATGGACGCACCGTGAAAACATCTCCCGGCTCAAGAAAGGGGAAGAGAAAAAGATTAGTTAGTAGATACAATATTTACTGTTCGGTGGCGCCGACTCTTGGTAACCCCTGCCTACCCGGGTATACTCCTGTTGTACGGCGATTTTTTTTTAGAGTAGTTCTTTAATTTATTTAAAATGTCATAGCGGATGGGGTGAACATGATTCCTAGGCGCATATCGGACTATCGCCAGCGTCAATTGATCCTGGCGAATAAGAATTCGAATATCGCGACGATCAACACCCTCGCTTACGCCATTGAGGCGCGCGATCCTTACACGCGCGGCCACTCGGAGCGGGTAACGACTTACGCAGTTTGGCTCGGGGCGCACCTGGCGCTGGGCAAAAAGAAGCTCCAACTCCTTCGTCACTGCTGCCGCCTGCACGACGTGGGCAAAATCCGGGTATCGGATAATATCCTCCTCAAGCCCGGGAAGCTCACGATCGAAGAACGCGCGCAGATCGAGCTTCACCCGCTTTACGGTTCCGAAATCCTCTGCGATCTCAAGTTCATCAAGCAGGGGATCCCGATCATCCTCCATCATCACGAGCGCTTCGACGGGAAAGGGTATCCGTACGGTTTGAAGAAGGACCAGATCCCGCTCGAGGTCAAGATCATCACCATCGCCGACGCGTTCGACGCGATGACGACGGACCGGCCTTACCGAAAAGCCCTCGCCATGGACGAAGTGATCGCGGAGTTCCATCGCTGTTCCGGCACGCAGTTCGACCCGCATCTCGTGAAAGCGTTCCTCAAGATCGTGGAGACGGGGCGTCCCGTCAAAAAGATAGAGATTCCTCACAAACGAGTGAAGGCCGCGTGAATCCCATGAGAGAGATCAGCATCAAGACCACGACGTCGAACAACCATAAACGCAAGAATCTCTCGATCGTGGAGCTGATCGATCAGGACGGGGTCGTGGCGCGCGCGGAGAAGAAGTACTCCTACTACGTCTCGGAGCAGAATACGTCGAAGAGCGCCGAGCAACTGAAGAGCTGGATGAATGTCCAGTCCCACGGCGGGTACACGAAAAAAGACCGCCACGTCTCCATCCGGAAGACCTTCGATCACAAGACCGGCGTCGGACAGATGATTTACCGCGTGATCGGAAGTTTCTACGTCGTTCAGGATCTGCACGTCTTCGCGGTCGTCTTTATGCACACCATCAAGTTCGATATGCTCTCCGACCGGTTCCCTGGTGGCTCTCCGTTCGGAGCGAATCTCCCTCAAAACGCCTGAGTTACGGCAATTTTCGGAATTGACCCTACCCCCTAGGTTTGCTATACTTATTTTTTCACCAAAAGAGGCGCGAGACGACCTTCTAAGTCCTTATGCCATCAAAAGATACAAAAATCGTTGTTTTGGGAAACGGGGGGTGGGGAACCACCCTCGCTCTTTTGTTGGCACAAAACGGGTACCGTCCGTCGCTGTGGGGCGCTTCCTCCGAGTACGTCGAGGAGATGAAAAAGCGCCGTGAGAACGTAAAATTTCTGCCGGGATTCAAAATTCCCGCTTCGATCGAGCTTATCTCCGATGCGCCGAAGGCGGTCGCCGATGCCGAGTGGATCGTGCTCGCCGCGCCGTCCCAGTACATGCGGCCCGTGGTGCGGAAACTGCGTGGTTTGAACCTGAAGCGGAAGTCCTTCGTGATCGTGTCGAAGGGGATCGAGACCGGATCTTTGAAAACGATGTCCGAGGTCGTGCGTGAAGAGCTGGGGAGCGTGAGCGTCGCCGTTCTGTCGGGACCGACGATCGCGCGCGACGTCGCGATGAAGTACCCTTCGGCCGCTTCGGTGGCGTCGAAGAGCGCCACGCTGGCCGAGAAGACACGCGAAGCGTTCATGACCGACACGTTCGTGCTTTTCACGACGAGCGACGTCATCGGCGTCGAGCTCGGAGGCTCCGTGAAGAACGTCCTCGCGATCGCGTCCGGCATCGTGCAAGGGCTCGGCTACGGTTCGAACACCCGTGCAGTTCTTTTCGCGCGCGGCGTGGCCGAAATGGCGCGCTTGGGTCAAACAATGGGAGCGCGCCGGGAAACGTTTATGGGCCTTTCGGGCCTCGGGGATCTCGCGACCACCTGTCTTTCGCCCCACAGCCGCAACCGCTCGCTTGGCGAGGAGATTGGCAAGGGGAAGGCGCTCAAGAAAATTTTAGGGGAGACGGAGATGGTCGTCGAGGGCGTCGATACCGCCCTGGCCACTTACCGCCTCGCCAAGAAGCTGAAGGTGAAGATGCCGATCGCGGAAGCCGTCCACGACGTTCTTTTCCGGCGCCGCGACCCGAAAGTCGTGGTCCAAGCGCTCATGTGTAGCGACCAGCGAAACGAGCGGGAGTGAAGGCCGCGTTCGTCGCCGCCGCGTGGGCGCTGATCGCCACTGGCGCGGCGACGCTGTCGTACCTGATCGCTCCGCTGAAACGCGGTGACTGGGCGATGAGCTGGATCGTCGCCTCCGTCGCTCTAGGACAATTTTGGATTTCGTGGCTTTTGTTCCGCGGGTCGAAACGACCGCTGCGGTAAGATGAAAATTTCGAAGCTTTTCGTAGGGATCGCCGTTCTCATGCTGGTCGCCGCCGTGCGCGCGTATGCGAGTATCGGCACCGAGAGCGAGTTGCCCGACGCGCTCGACGCGGGTCCGGGTCCCGGCGATTCCGATCTCGAATTTTCCTCCGAGACGGGCACGGATACAGGAACGGAGACGCTGACCGACGGCCAAGAGCTCGAGTCCGAGCGGGCGAAGGTGTTCGAGATCGGCGGCACCCGCGAGGAATTCGTCGAGAAAGTCGGCGTGCCCGATTTTACGACGCCGTCCGTCGGCGGGGACTACGAAGAGCTTTGGTACCAGACGACGCTGCCGTTCTCGTCGCACCTGACCGCGACGGTGGAAATCACGACCGGCCGCGTGGTCGAGATCGGCCACGGCGAAGATTGGGATGGCTCGCGACGCCTGGCCGGCTACGAATTTCCGGCGATCGAATGGGACTACGATAAAAAAAGCCCCTGGGACGCCGAGAAAGAAGCAGCCGACGCGGCCGCGAAGGCGAAGACGATCGCGGAGGCCGCGCCGAGCGACGCGCCTCTCGCAGAATCGGAACCGCCGGTCGCTTTCACAGGAAGCGCGCCGCCGCCAGTTGAACCGAGCGCGTCCGAGACGGGCACGACGGAATAAACCAGCGTGATCGGTTAGGGCGTGAGGGGCTAGGAGATCGGCAAACCCTATGCCGGTTCCTGAATTAAAAATCGAAAAGTTTACGTCGGGGTGTGGCTCAGCTTGGTCTAGAGCGCCTGCTTGGGGTGCAGGAGATCGTGGGTTCGAATCCCGCCGCCCCGACCAATTTTTGGTCGGAAAGTAACCCCAGAGTCACGGGAAGAAAAATGTCGAACGCGAAAGTCGTCAATCTCGGCCTTATCGGCCTCGGAACGGTCGGCTCGGGTGTCGCCAAGATCCTCCAGGAGGAATCGGCGCCGATCGAGAAGCGCACGGGCGTGAAGCTCGTGCTGCGCCGCGTCTGCGTGAAGTCGCTTTCCAAGAAGCGCGCCGTACGCGTTTCGAAGAGCCTCCTCACGACCGATTACGAAAAGGTCGTGAAGGATCCCTCCATCGACATCGTGGTGGAGCTGATCGGGGGCCTCAAGCCCGCGGGCCGGATCCTCCGCCAGGCGTTCGAAGAGGGCAAGCACGTCGTGACGGCCAATAAGGCACTCCTCGCCGAAGACGGTGCGGGCATCTTCCAAGCCGCCGCGAAGGCCAAGCGCCGCATCGGCATCGAAGCGTCGGTCTGCGGCGGCATCCCGATCATCAAGTCGATCCGCGAAGGCCTGGTCTCGAACACCATCACGCACTTCATGGGCATCGTGAATGGCACCTGCAACTACATCCTCACCGGGATGTCGCAGAGGTCGCTCGATTTTAGCGCGGCTCTCAAAGAGGCGCAGGACAAAGGCTACGCCGAAGCGAACCCGGGTCTCGACATCGACGGCGTCGATTCCGCGCACAAACTCGCGGTGCTCGCGCGCCTGGCGTTCGGCGCGGACGTTCCGTTCGGCTCGATCCAGATGGAAGGAATCCGGGATCTCACCGCCGACGAGATCGCGTTCGCGTACGAGCTCGGCTACGTCATCAAACTCCTGGCGATCGGGAAGAAAACCGAGAAGGGCCTCGAACTTCGCGTGAGCCCGACAATGCTGCCTTTCGGCCACCCGCTTTCGAACGTGTGGGGCGTGTACAACGCCGTCTTCGTGCACGGCGACCAGGCGGGCGATCTTCTTTTCTACGGGCGTGGCGCGGGAATGATGCCCACCGCGAGCGCCGTCGTGAGCGACATATTGGACATCGCCAAGCGCGAAGGTCCGCCGTCGGAGCCGGAATCCGCCGCAGTAAAAATGCCGGCTTTGCCGGTGGGCGACATCGTCTCGCGCTATTACCTGCGTTTCCAGGTGTTCGACCGCCCGGGCGTGCTCGGCAAAATCGCCCAAACGCTCGGCAAAAACGACATCTCCATTCTCTCCGTACACCAGAAGGAATCGCGCGATTCGAAATCGGTGCCGGTCATCATTCTCACGTACGAGGCGCGCGAGCGGAATCTGCGCCGGGCCTTGAAGGAAATCGACGCGATGAAGGAAACTTCGAAGAAAACGGTCGTCCTCCGGGTGGAGAAATGAGGACCGCGGTCGAGGGCATGTGGCAGGGCGTGATTGAGCGGTACCGGGAATTCCTCCCGGTGACTCCGGCTACGCCCGTCGTGACGCTTTGCGAAGGGAACACTCCGCTCGTGCGTGCCGACTCGCTTTCAGCGGAGCTCGGCGCGGAAGTTTATCTCAAGTACGAGGGCCTGAATCCCACGGGTTCGTTCAAGGACCGCGGAATGACGATGGCCCTCTCGAAGGCGAAAGAGGACGGCGCGAAGGTCGTGATCTGCGCGTCCACCGGCAACACGTCCGCCTCGGCTGCCGCGTATTCCGCGCGCGCCGGCATCAAGTGCGTGGTGCTCATTCCGAAAGGCGCGATCGCTCTCGGTAAACTCTCGCAGGCGCTGATCCACGGCGCGCAGGTTCTCGCGATCGACGGCAATTTCGACCAGGCGCTTTGCATGGTGCGCGAAATCGCCGGGAAATATCCGGTGACGCTCGTCAACTCGGTGAACCCTTACCGGCTCGAGGGGCAGAAGACCGGCGCGTTCGAAATTTGCGATCAGCTCGGCGGCGCGCCCGATTTTCACTCGATTCCCGTCGGTAACGCGGGAAATATCTCGGCTTATTGGAAGGGTTACACGGAATACCACGCGAAGGGGAAGTCCTCTTCGAAGCCAGTGCTCCTCGGGTTCCAGGCCGAAGGCGCCGCCCCGATCGTCCGCAAGAAGATCGTTCCGGCGCCCAAGACGATCGCGACCGCGATACGAATCGGCAATCCCGCCAGCTGGAAGCTCGCCGAGAACGCGGCGTCCGAATCGCGCGGGCTTATCGACATGGTGTCGGACAAGGAAATCCTCGCGGCGTATCAGCTTCTGGCGAACCGTGAAGGCGTATTTTGTGAGCCGGCGAGCGCCGCGAGCGTGGCCGGGCTTCTCAAATTGAAGAAAAAGGGTTACTTCGGAGGAAAGTTGAAAAAATCGTCTCGGATCGTCTGTATCTTGACCGGGCACGGCCTGAAGGACCCGGACCGCGCCCTCGCGTCGGTGAAGATGCCGAAGGCGATCCCCGCGCGGATCGACGCTATCCTGAAGGCGATGAAGATATGAAATACGTCTTCTTGGCCGCGCAGGGCCTTGCCGACGAGCCGGTCGAGGAGCTTTCCGGGCGCACGCCGCTCGAAGCCGCGAAGACGCCGAATATGGACCGCCTCGCGAAGGCCGGCACCGTCGGCACGGCGACGTTCACCCTGCACGACCTCCCTACGAGCGGGGATGCAACGTGTCTTTCGATGCTCGGCTACGATCCTTCGGAGTTCTACACCGGCATCGCGCCCCTCGACGCGGCGGCGCTCGGAGTCGCCCAGAAGGATCTCGAAATCATTTTCCGGTGCGATCTGGTCACGACGCTCGACGACACGCTTGTCGACCGCATGGCCGGACGCATCTCGCAGAAGGAGGCGAAGCTTCTCGTTGCCGAACTCGACGCGAAGCTTTCGACTCCACGCCTGCGTTTTCACTCCGGGCACGGCTACAAGAACCTTTTGATCGTCTCCGACGCCGAGCTCGCCGAGAATCTGGACGAACTCGATTGCACGCCGCCTTACGCGGTCGCCGGGTCCAAATTTGCCAAGCACCTGCCGAAGGGCAAGGCGCAGGCGCTTCTCCTGGAGCTCGTCGAAAAGGCCCGCGCGATCCTGGACGCGCACGAAATCAACCGCGTACGAGTGGATCTCGGCGAAAACCCGGCGAACATGATCTGGCCTTGGGGGCAGGGCCGTCATCCGAAGCTGCCCGGATTCAAGGCTCGTCACGGCCTCTCGGGCGCGGTCGTGTCCGACGCAGATTTCGTGAAAGGACTCGGAAAGATTTCCGGCCTCGAGACGGAAAAGGATTTGGAACGCGCGATCGCGAAGCACGATTTCGTCTTCGCGTATGTCCCGGCCGCCGAACCGCGGACGTTCGATCTCAAGACCAAAGTCCGCGCGATCGAGGACTTCGACCACGCAATCCTCGGTCCGGCGCTTAAAATAGCGGAATCCGAAGGCGCTCGTGTGTGTGTGACCACCGACGCGCCCGAATCGCTGGAGAAGGGCGCCGTGCTCCACGGGGCGGTGCCTTACGTCTTTTTCGGGCCCGGCTTCGAGGCGTCGAACGCCGCGTATTTCGGAGAGAAGACGGCCGCTCAGGGCAAGTCGTTTGTGGAAGGACATAAGCTCATCACGAGGTTTTTCTCGAAATGAAGAAATTGATCGTGCAGAAGTTCGGAGGTTCGAGCGTCGCGAACCCCGAGCGGATCAAGAAAGTGGCCGAACGGGTCGCGCGCTATGCGAAAAAAGGCCATAACCTGGTCGTGGTCGTCTCGGCGCTAGGCGACACGACCGACGACCTCCTCGAGCTCGCCGCCGCGATCACACAGAACCCGCCGCGGCGCGAACTGGACATGCTTCTTTCGACCGGCGAGCAGACTTCGATCGCGCTCTTGGCGATGGCGCTGAACGAACTCAAGGTGGATGCAATCTCTTACACGGGTATGCAGGTCGGCATCGTGACCGACGCGTCGTACAACCGCGCGCGCATCGTCGAGATTTCGACCGACCGCATCGAGAAACAGCTCGCGATGGGCCGCGTGGTCATCGTCGCCGGCTTCCAGGGCATCAGCCCGGATTACGAGATCACTACTCTCGGCCGTGGCGGCTCAGATTTGACGGCGGTCGCGCTCGCCAAGGCGCTCGAGGCCGACGAGTGCGAGATATACACGGACGTCGAGGGTATCTACACGACCGATCCGCGCCTAGTAAAAAACGCGCAGAAGATCGCCAAGATCAGCTACGAAGAAATGCTCGAACTCGCCTCGAGCGGCGCGCAGGTCATGCAGTCGCGTTCGATTGAGGTCGCGGGCAAGTTCGATATCCCGCTCCACGTGCGCTCGAGTTTTTCGGACAAAGAAGGAACCTGGATCGTTAAGGAGGATAAGTCGATGGAAAACGTTCTGATCCGCGGCGTCTCGGTCTCGAAGAGTGAGGCCAAGCTCACCGTCGCGGGCGTGCCCAACAAGCCCGGCGTCGCCGCACGCATTTTCAAGACCCTCGCCGAAGAGGGTGTGAACGTGGACATGATCATCCAGAACATCGGCAAGGACTCCGGCAACACCGACATCACGTTCACGGTCCCCAAGGGTGACGCGCTGAACGCGTGCAAGGCGCTTGCGAAGGTAAAGTCCAAGATCGGTTTCCGCGAGATATCGAAGGACGAAAACATGGCGAAGGTCTCCGTCGTCGGCATCGGCATGCGCAGCCATGCGGGCGTTGCCGCCGCGATGTTCGACGTCTTCGGAAAAAATCGCATCAACATCGACATGATCTCCACCTCCGAGATCAAAATCTCCTGCGTCGTGAAGCGCGGCGACGCCGAGAACGCGGTGAAGCTCCTCCACAAGGAATTCAAGCTCGATAAAAGGAAGAATGGCCGCTAAAAAGATCCAAGTCTACGATACGACGCTCCGCGACGGCTCCCAAGGCGAGGGAATCTCCTTCTCCGTCCAGGATAAGCTCCTCATCGCGCGCCGCCTGGACGAGATGGGTTTCGACTTCATCGAAGGCGGCTGGCCCGGAGCCACGCCCAAGGACGTCGAGTTCTTCGAGAAGATGAAGGGCGAGAAGCTGAAGCACGCCCGCCTGGCCGCGTTCGGATCCACGATGAAACCGAACGGCAAAGCCGAGGACGACGCGGTTTTGAACGGCCTCGTCGCGGCCGGAACATCCGTCATCACGATCTTCGGAAAGAGCTGGGATCTCCATGTGCGCGAGGTCTTCAAGGTGCCGCTCGAAGAGAACCTGCGCATGATCTCCGAGTCCGTGAAATACCTGCGCTCGAAAGGGAAGACCGTGATCTACGACGCCGAGCACTTCTTCGACGGCTACGCGGCGAACCCCGAGTACGCGCTTCATACGCTCGAGGCCGCGCGGGACGCTGGAGCCGAAACGCTCGTCCTCTGCGACACGAACGGCGGCGGAATCCCGTCCCGTATCGCGAAGGTGGTAGCGGAAGTGGCCGTCCGCGTGAAACATCCTCTGGGCATCCACACCCACAACGATTCCGCCTGTGCGGCGGCGAACGCGATCGCGGCGGTCGAATCCGGCGCGATCCAGGTGCAAGGCACGGTCAATGGCATCGGCGAGCGCTGCGGTAACTGCGACCTCATCCCCGTCATCGCCGATCTCCAGCTCAAGCTCGGACTCGACTGCCTGCCCGCCGAAAAGCTTAAAGATTTCACCAAGCTGTCGCTTTACGTGAACGAAGTCTGCAACATGGTGCCCGCGAAGGGCCAGCCCTACGTCGGCCAGAGCGCGTTCGCTCACAAAGGCGGCGTGCATATCGATGCCGTGAAGAAGAACCCTGAAACGTACGAGCATGTGAACCCCGAAGTCGTCGGCAACCACAGGAAGCATCTCGTTTCCGAAGTCGGGGGCCGTACGAACATCATGCTGAAGGCTCAGGAGCTCGGGATCGAGCTCAAGAAGGATGCGCCCGAGACGAAGAAGATCCTCTACGAAGTGCAGCGTCTCGAGAACGAGGGGTACCAGTTCGAGGGCGCAGAAGCGACCGTCGAGCTCCTCATCCGCCAGGAGATCGGCCAGCGCCGCGATTTCTTCCGCGCCACCGCCGAGATCAAGAGCGAGCGGATCGGCGAGGAGAACCCGAACGTGACCGCCGTCGTCCACGTGGACGTCGAAGGGAAGAAAAAGGACGTCACGAAAACCGGCGACGGTCCGGTCGACGCCCTCGGCAAGGCGCTTCAAGAGGCTCTCTCCGAATTCTATCCAGGCGTGAGCGAGGTCGAGCTCGACGATTATAAGGTCCGCATCGTGAACTCCCACGAAGGCACGGCCGCGAAGGTTCGCGTCGTCATCGAATTCCACGACAAGGACCGCGTCTGGGCGACCGTCGGTGTTTCCACGAACATCATCGAGGCGAGCTGGAAGGCACTTATCGACGCGTACCGCTACAAACTGGCTCTCCGATGACCGATCCGAACGCGGTCCCCAGCCCGACGCCGAACCCGAACCCCGCGCCCGAATCCGCGAGCGGCCGGGAAGAGCTCGCGAAGGCGTACGACCCCAAGCACGTTGAGAAGACGTGGTACCAGACGTGGACGAAGAGGGGTTATTTCCACGCGGATCCCAAATCCAAGAAGAAGCCCTATACGGTCGTGATCCCGCCGCCGAACGTGACCGGCATCCTGCATATGGGACACGCCCTCAACCACACGCTCCAGGACATCCTTGTCCGCTCGAAGCGGATGCAGGGCTACGAAGCCCTCTGGATGCCCGGCACGGATCACGCGGGTATCGCGACGCAGAACGTCGTCGAGAGATCCCTCCGCGAAGAGCAGCTCAACCGCCACATGCTCGGTCGTGAAAAGTTCGTCGAACGCGTCTGGAAGTGGCGTGAGAAATACGGCAACACGATCATCCGCCAGATGCACCGGCTCGGGAATTCCTGCGACTGGAGCCGTACGCGCTTCACGATGGACGAGGGTCTCTCGAAGTCCGTGCGCGAGGTGTTCGTGCGCTTGTACGAAAAGGGTCTCATCTACCGCGGCACGCGCATCATCAACTGGTGCCCGCGCTGCCAGACCGCGCTCTCGGACGAAGAGGCGCAGCACAAGGACATCACGGGCCACCTCTACCACATCAAATACCGGATCGACGGAACCGACGAGCACGTGACGATCGCGACGACACGTCCCGAAACGCTCCTCGGCGACACGGCAATCGGCTTCAATCCCACAGACGAGCGCTACCAGCATCTGAAAGGGAAGACCGCGATCCTCCCGATCCTGAACCGGCGGCTCAAGATCATCCAGGACGCCGACATCGACCCGAAGTTCGGCACGGGCGCGCTCAAGATCACGCCCGCGCACGATCCCGTCGATTATCAGCTCGCGCAGAAGCACGGCCTCGAATTCCTGAACGTAATGAATCCCGACGGCACGCTAAACGACGCGGCTGGTCCCTATAAGGGCCTCGACCGTTTCGAGGCGCGCAAGAAGCTCGTCGCCGAGCTCGAAGAGCGGCGCCTCCTCGTTGAGGTGAAAGATCATGTGCACGCCGTCGGTCACTGTTACCGGTGCTCGACGGTCGTTGAGCCGTACCTTTCGCTTCAGTGGTTCGTCCATATGAAGCCGCTCGCGAAGCCCGCGATCGCCGCCGTGAGGGAAGGTCGTACCGAATTCGTCCCGAAACGATGGACGAAGGTCTATCTCGAGTGGATGGAAAACATCAAGGACTGGTGCGTGTCCCGTCAGATTTGGTGGGGCCACCGGATCCCGGTCTGGTACTGCACGCCTTGCCGCGAGAAGGCGAAGGCGGCGGGAACCCAGTCTAAATTCACAGCCGGCGCTGTCTATAAAGAGCCGGGCATGATGGTGGCGCGCGAAACGCCGAAGAAATGTCCGGACTGTGGGGGTACGGCGATCGTGCAGGACGAGGACGTGCTCGACACCTGGTTCTCCTCGTGGCTCTGGCCGTTCTCGACGCTCGGCTGGCCGGACAAGAACCCGGACCTCAAGTATTTTTACCCCACTTCGTCGCTCGTCACTGGTTACGAAATTATCTTCTTCTGGGTCGCGCGCATGATGATGGCGGGAATTGAATTCATGGGGAAAGAGCCGTTCAAGCGGATCTACATCCACGGCATTGTCCGCGACGAGACGGGCGCGAAGATGTCGAAGTCGCTCGGCAACGCGGTCGATCCTCTCGACGTGATCGACGAGTTCGGCGCCGACGCGCTTCGTTACGCGCTCATTTCCATCACCGCCGAAGGCCAGGACGTGTACGCCTCGAAGGAGAAGTTCGAGGTCGGACGCAATTTCGCGAACAAGATTTGGAACGCGTCGCGGTTCGTCCTCATGAACATCGACCCCAAAATGGCGAAGAAGGCCCCCAAGCCTTCGGAGCTCTCGACGGCGGACCGCTGGATCCTCTCGCGCATGAACCAGACCGTGATCGACGTCACCGAGAGTCTCGAGAAGATGCGTTTCAACGAGGCGATACAGACCCTGTACGACTTTTTCTGGCACCAGTACTGCGACTGGTATCTCGAGCTTTCCAAGCCCAACATCAAGACGAAGGGCACGCAGTGGACCCTCGCCTACACGCTCGACCGCACGCTCAAGCTTCTGCACCCGGTCATGCCGTTCATCACGGAGGAGATCTGGCAGAAGATTCCGCACGAAGGCGAGTCGATCATGATCGCGCCGTGGCCTAAAGCCGAGAAAGCGCGCATCGACAAGAAGCTCGAGGCGGAGATCGATCTCGTGATCGGCGAGATCCAGGCGATCCGCAACGTCCGCTCGGCCTGGCAGATCAATCCGAAAGAAACGGTGACCGTTCACGTAAAGACCTCGCGCGACCGCGAGATGAAGGTGCTTCGCGAGAATTCGGACCATATCGTCCGAATGGCGCGCGTCTCATCGCTCCAAATCGGCAAGAACATCGAGCGGCCGAAGGAATCCGCGGTTGCGAACGTGGGCCGCGTGGAGACGTACGTCGTCCTGGCCGGGCTCATCGACGTCGCCGTCGAGCGTGCGCGCATCGAAGCCGCGCAAGGCGAGGTCGAGAAGATGATCCGCGGCCTCGAAGGGCGCCTCGGGAACGAGGAATTCGTCAAAAAAGCTCCCAAGGAAATCGTCGAGAAGGAAAAGAAGCGTCTCGAGGAGCTGCAAAACCGCAAAGTCCGTCTCGAAGAGAACCTCCGCACCCTGGCCTAAGAAGCCGGAAAGCGCCGAAATGATCCGCACCAACATCATCGACCTGATCGTCCGCCTCGCTCTGAAGGAAGATGTGGGCGTGAAGGACATCACTTCGAGCGCCGTCATCCCGCCGAACCTTCATCTCAAAGCCGACATCGAATTTAAAGAAGACGGCGTCGCCTGCGGGATCGGCCTCGTCGAGCGCGTGTTCCGCATCGTCGACGACACGATCCGTTTTTTGCCGACCGTGAAGGACGGGGAGAAGGTCGAGAAGGGTCGCGAGGCCGCATACATCGAAGGCCCCGCCATCTCGATCCTCGTCGCGGAGCGTACCGCACTCAATTTCCTCGGCCGCCTTTCCGGTATCTCCACGCTGACGCGCCAGTTCGTGGACAAGGTCCACGGGACGAAGGTGAAAATCCTCGACACGCGGAAGACGATGCCGAACCTGCGCGTCCTTGAGAAGTACGCCGTTCTCATGGGCGGAGGGGCGAACCACCGGTTCGGCCTGTATGACCAGGTTCTCATCAAGGATAACCATCTCCGCATCTTGAGAAATGAGCCCCTGGTCGAGATCGTCGAACGGGCCAAAAACAAAGTCCTCAAGAATACCGTCATCGGCGTCGAAGTGAAGAACCTAGCCGAGCTGAAGGAGGCCCTGAAAAGCCGCGCCGACTATATCCTGCTCGACAACATGTCCGTCGAGAAGATCCGCGAGTGCGTCGCGATGCGCCGTGAGATTGCTCCCGCGATGGAGCTCGAAGTCTCCGGCGGCGTGAATCTCGACAACGTCCGCGCATACGCCGAGACCGGTATCGAACGCATTTCCATCGGCGCGATCACCCACAGCGCGAAACAGCTCGACGTCTCCCTCGATATCGTCGCTTAATAACCCGTTTTAAGGGTTATAATGGTCGTATGAATTTCAAAATCATCTCCGAGATGACCCCGAAGGGGGATCAGCCCCAAGCCATCGAGAAGCTCACGCAAGGGCTCTTGAAGGGCGAGCGCTACCAGACGCTTCTCGGCGTCACGGGAAGCGGCAAGACGTTCACGGTGGCGAACGTGATCGAAAAGGTCCAGCGGCCCACACTCGTCCTCTCCCACAACAAGACCCTAGCCGCGCAGCTCTATAGCGAGTTCAAAGAAATTTTCCCCGAGAACGCCGTCGAGTATTTCGTCTCGTACTACGATTACTACCAGCCCGAAGCGTACATTCCCCAGACCGATACCTACATCGAGAAAGATTCCTCAATCAACGAGGACATCGACCGCCTGCGCCTGCGCGCAACCTCGTCGCTCCTTTCCAGGCGCGACACGATCGTGGTCTCTTCCGTTTCGGCGATCTATGGCTTGGGTTCGCCGGCCGAGTACGCGGAACTCCTCGTTTTCCTGAAACTCAAAGACAAGACGCCGCGCGACAAGATTCTGAAGGCGCTCGTGGACATCCAGTACACGCGAAACGACGTCGATTTCAAACGCGGCACGTTCCGCGTGCGCGGCGACACGATCGAGGTGTTCCTTGCCTATGAAGAGACCGCGATCCGTGTGGAATCGGCCTGGGACGAGATCGAGAAAATCTCCCGCATCGATCCGCTGACCGGCAAAGTCCTCCACGAACTGGACTCCATCGCCGTCTATCCGGCCAAACATTTCGTCACGACCGCGCCGCGCCTCGAGAAGGCTTGCGTCGAGATCGGGGAAGAACTGGACGCGCGGATCAAGGCGCTGAATTCCCAGGACAAGCTCGTCGAGGCCCAGCGGATCGAGCAGCGCACCCGCTACGACATCGAAATGATGAAGGAGCTCGGTTTCTGCTCCGGCATCGAGAACTATTCGCGCATCATCACGGGCCGTCCCGCCGGTTCGCGGCCGTTTTGCCTGATCGACTACTTCCCGAAAGACTACCTGCTCGTCATCGACGAGTCCCACATCTCGATCCCGCAGATCAAGGGCATGTACTTCGGAGACCGCGCGCGCAAGGAGACGCTCGTGGATTTCGGTTTCCGCCTGCCGTCGGCGCTCGACAACCGCCCCTTGCGTTTCGAGGAGTTCGAGATCGTGACCGGTCAAACGCTCTTTGTCTCGGCGACGCCCGCCGAATACGAAATCAGGAACTCCACCAAGATCGTCGAGCAGGTGATCCGCCCGACCGGCCTCACGGATCCTCCGATCGATATTCGCCCGACCAAGGGACAGATCGACGATCTTCTCGCCGAGATCCAGAAACGCACCGAGGTCGGGGAGCGCACCATCGTGACTACGCTTACCAAGCGCATGGCCGAGGACCTCTCGAAGTTCCTCGAGAACGCGGGCGTGAAGGTCACCTACATCCATTCCGAGATCGACGCGATCCAGCGCGTGGAAATCCTCCGTGACCTGCGCCTGAAGAAATTCGACTGCCTCGTCGGGATCAACCTTCTGCGCGAGGGCATCGACCTTCCGGAGGTTTCGCTCGTTATCGTGCTCGACGCGGACAAGGAAGGATTCCTGCGTAGCCAGACGTCGCTCATCCAGGTCTCCGGCCGCGCCGCGCGTCATTCGAACGGGTACGTCATCTTCTACGCCGACAACGTCACCGATTCGATGAAGAACACCATCAGCGAGACCAACCGACGCCGGAAGATGCAGGTCGAGTACAACAAGAAGCACGGCATCACGCCGACCACGATCAAGAAGGAGATCCGCGAGGGGATCGAGTCTATCCGCAAGGCGCGCGACGTCGTGAACGAGGCCGCGGGCATCACCGAGGGAACCGCCGACGAGCATGAGGCGCTTGCCCAGCTCGAGCGCGAAATGGAAGACGCGGCGCGGCTCCTTCAGTTCGAGAAGGCCATAAAATTAAGAGACCAGATCAAAATTCTGCAGGCGAAGATGGAAAAAGAGAAACCGCAGAGAGAGCGTAAAGAAAGAGCAGCCCGTTGAAACAGGATCCGATTCTAGCTTTACTGCGAAACCAAAAGGAGCCGATCTCCGGCGAAGAAATTTCGTCCAAACTGAAAGTCACGCGCGCGGCGGTCTGGAAGGAAATAGAAAATTTAAGGGAAATCGGATACAAAATCTCGGCGTTGCCGGGACGGGGATACAGGCTCTCGTCGGTGCCGGACAAATTGTTCGCCGACGAAATCGCGCACGGCCTGACAAATAAAATCGTCGGACGCGAGATCCTCTCGTTCGACGAAACGGACTCAACCAACGACGTCGCGTTCAAGCTCGGCGAGCAAGGACTGAAAGAAGGCGTCTGCGTGTTCACCGAGCACCAGCGGAAGGGACGCGGGCGCCTGGGGCGAGCCTGGGCGTCTCCTAAAGGGAAAAACGTTCTCTTTTCCGTGCTGCTGCGGCCGGCGCTGCCTCCGGCCGAGGCTTCCCGCATCACGCTCGCCGCGGCGCTTGCAGTGGTGCGCGCAGCGGCGAAACACACGGGGAAAACCCCCGGCATCAAGTGGCCGAACGACGTGCTTCTAGACGGCCGGAAACTATGCGGGATTCTCACCGAGATGAGCGCCGAACAGGACCGCGTGAAATTTGTGGTCCTAGGCATCGGCGTGAACGTGAATTCCGGGGCCTCGGAGCTTCCGCCTGGGGCGGTATCCCTAAAAGAAGCAGCGGGGCACGCGGTGTCGCGCGTGGATTTCGCGCGGGACCTTCTTTCCGAGCTCGAGGTCGAGTACCTGCGCCTGCGCGACGGCAAGTTCGAGGAAATCGCACGCGACTGGGAGTCTCATTCGGTGACCTCGGGCCGCCGGGTGACGGCGACCGTGCTCGGCCGGCGTGTGGAAGGGCAAGCGACGGGCATCGACGCCGACGGCGCACTTTGGATACGCCGCGACGACGGGCTTCAGGAACGCGTGATGGCAGGCGACGTCGAGGCAGTCAAACCCAAAACCGGAGGCCGGAACCCATGAGAATGCTCGCGGTCGACATCGGTAACACGAGTGTGTACGTGGCGCTTTTCGCGGAAGGCCGTATCTTGAAACGCCTGCGCTTCGCGACCTCGGAGGTGAAGACGAAGGCCGCGCGGGCCGTCGCCGCGCTCGCTAAGAGCGAGCGGGCGGAAGCCGTCGTGATCGGAAGCGTCGTTCCCGAGGCGGGAAAGAAACTTAAAACCGCTCTCTTGCGCGCGAAAACGCGCGCGCTCCTCATCGGGACCGATCTCGATGTGCCCGTCCCGAACCGGTACCGCGATCCCCGGCAAGTGGGCACCGACCGCCTCCTGAACGCCGCGGCGGCCTGGGAGGAGCATGAACGCGCCTGCATCGTCGTGGATTTCGGCACGGCGATCACGTTCGACGTCGTCTCATCCAAAGGGGAGTATCTGGGCGGCGTGATCGCCCCCGGTATCGAAATCACACTCGACTCGCTCTTCGAGAGGACGGCCCTTCTTCCTAAGATCAAACTCGCCGATCCTTCCGGGGTCGTGGGAAAAGACACCGTCGAGAGTATCCAATCGGGTTGTACTTACGGTCTGGGAGGCCTCTGCGACCGCTTGGTCGAGGAGATCAGCCGGACTCAAAAGACTCGTCCGACGGTGGTTTTCACAGGGGGCAACGCCGCTTTCATGGCCCGTTATTGCCGCAGGGTGGATCATATCGACCCCGACCTCACCGTTCGGGGTATCCTCCTCACGTACGCCTCTTTTAAGCCCTCTCCGGGCGCGGTCTAATTTTTTTCGGCTTGACAAATAAGTTCCATGACGTAGAATCAGCGTTGTTAGCACTCCTTTATTCTGAGTGCTAACGACTGAACAGCCAATTTTCGGGGCTTTCCGGCCCCCTGCACCGAATCATAAGGAGGACGTTTCAAATGGAGAAGCAAAAGGTTCAACCGCTGGCCGACCGGGTACTCGTCGAGCCTCTCGAGGCCGAAGAAAAGACGGCCGGCGGGATCGTCATTCCCGACTCCGCCAAGGAAAAGCAGCAGCGCGGCAAGGTCATCGCGGTCGGTAAGGGCCGTGTCACCGAGGACGGCAAGATCACGCCGCTCGAAGTGAAGGCCAACGATCTCGTGCTTTTCGGCCGTTACGCCGGCACCGAGGTCAAGGTCGGCGCGAACGACTACCTGATCGTCAAAGAAGACGACATTCTCGCGATCATTCGCTAAGCAAAAATAAAAAGAGGACACGACAAGAAAATGGCTAAACAACTTCAATTCAGCGATGAAGCCCGCCGCTCCATTCTCGCCGGCGTCGAGCAGCTTGCGCGCGCGGTCAAAGTGACGCTCGGGCCGAAGGGCCGGAACGTTTGTATCGACAAGAAATTCGGTTCCCCGACGATCACCAAGGACGGCGTCACCGTCGCCAAGGAGATCGAGCTCAAGGATCCGTACGAGAACATGGGTGCCGAGATGGTCAAGGAAGTCGCTTCCAAGACCTCGGACAACGCCGGTGACGGCACGACCACCGCGACCGTCCTCGCCGAAGCGATCTTCCGCGAAGGCCTGAAGCAGGTCACGGCCGGTTCGAACCCGATGGCGCTCAAGCGCGGCATCGAGCACGCGGTCGCTCAGATCGTCGAGAACTTGAAGAAAATGGCCAAGCCCGTCAAGGGCAAGAAGGAGATCGCCCAGGTCGCCACGATCGCGGCGAATTCGGACGAGGAAATCGGCAATCTCATCGCGGAAGCGATGGAGAAGGTCGGCAAAGACGGCGTCATCACGGTCGAGGAAGCCAAGTCCACGAAAACGACGATGGACGTCGTCGAGGGCATGCAGTTCGACCAGGGTTACCTTTCGCCCTACTTCGTCACCGATGCGGACCGCATGGAAGTCCTCCTCGAGGACGCGTTTATCCTGATCAACGAGAAGAAAATCTCGTCGATGAAGGACCTGCTCCCCGTGCTCGAGAAGGTCGCGAAAGCCGGCCGTCCGCTTCTCATCATCTCGGAAGAGACCGAGGGTGAGGCGCTGGCCACGCTCGTCGTCAACAAGCTCCGCGGCACGCTCCAGATCTGCGCGGTCAAGGCGCCGGGTTACGGCGACCGCCGCAAGGAAATGCTGGGCGACATCGCGGTTCTCACGGGCGGCAAGGCGATCACCGAGGATCTCGGTATCAAGCTCGAGAACGTCCAGATCACCGATCTCGGCCGCGCCAAACGCGTGTCGGTCGGCAAGGACAACACCACGATCATCGAAGGCGCCGGAAAGACCGCGGACATCAACGGCCGCATCCAGACGATCAAGAAGCAGATCGAGGACTCCGACTCGGATTACGACAAGGAGAAGCTCCAGGAACGCCTCGCGAAGATCGCAGGCGGCGTGGCCGTCATCAACGTCGGCGCGGCGACCGAGACCGAAATGAAGGAAAAGAAGGCTCGTGTCGAGGACGCTCTCCACGCGACCCGCGCGGCCGTCGAAGAGGGAATCGTTCCCGGCGGTGGCGTGGCGCTCATCCGCTGCGCGCGTACGCTCGACAAGATGGACCTCGAGGGCGACGAACTCATCGGCGCGAAGATCATCAAGTGCGCGATCGAAGAGCCCTTGAAGCACATCGCCCGCAACGCCGGCCAGGTCGGCGAAGTGGTGGTGGATAAGGTGAAGAACGAGTACAAAGACTCGTTCGGGTACAACGCCCAGACCGGCAAGTACGAGGATCTCGTGGCGGCCGGCGTCATCGACCCGGCGAAGGTCACTCGCACGGCGCTTCAGAACGCCGCGTCGATCTCGGGCCTGCTCCTGACCACCGAATCGCTCATCACGGACATCCCCGAGGAGAAACCTTCGGCTCCGGCGATGCCCGGCGGGATGGGCGGCATGGGCGGCGGCGGGATGTATTGATCCGAAGCTAAAATAAGCAAGAAACCCGGATCCTCGCAAGGGGGTCCGGGTTTTTCTTTTGTTGTCCGTGGGCCTCGGCTTTTGCTAAGATAAGCCCTTATTCAGCTCGGTCGGGTCGTTTTTTTATATCCTTAACCCTTTAAAGAAGAACGGAGTTTTCCGGATGAAGAAATTTCTGATCCTCCCGATCCTGGCCCTCGTGATTTTCGCCGCCTCGGCGCAGCCCGCCTCGGCGAAAGAACGCCGTTACTCCGCCAAGGGAGAGGTCGTCACCGTCGATCCTCCGTACGGACGTGTCACGATCCGCCACGGCGCGATCAAGGGTTTCGCCGCCGCCGCCGACACCGATTTCGTCGCGTCGAAGGAACAGCTTAAGCCTCTCGAGCGCCGCGACCTCGTCGATTTCGAATTCGTGGAAGAGGGCGGAGACGCGCGCATCGAAAAAATTTCCGTCACCGGTGAAGCCGCTCCCGAAGATAAAGTGAGATTCGGCCAGGTCGTCCAGGACGCGCTTGTCGGCACGGGGGAAGTGGCGAAAACCATCACGACGCCGATCGCTCCCGTCCACGGCGCGGTCTCGAGCGTCGCGGGCGCCACCACCGACACGACCGGCGCGGTCCTCACGGACGCGGATTCACAGGTCCGGAGCGAATTCTAAACTTTCCAGTCCGCCGCATCTTTTAACGTCACATACCGAGGGAGATTTTTTTCATGAGCGAATGGCTGGGACGAGGGCGTAAAGCGCGCCGGGCGTACGGATTCGACGAGATCGCGCTGGTTCCCGGGAACGTCACGATCAACCCGAACGAGGTCGATCCCTCGTGGTCGATCGGCGGCAAGAAGTACCGCGTTCCGATCATGGCGTCGGCGATGGACGGGGTCGTGGACGTCGATTTCGCGATCGCGATGTCGAAACTGGGCGGCATCGCCGTCCTCAATCTCGAAGGCGTCCAGACCCGCTACGAGAATCCGAAGGAAGTCCTGAAGAAAATCGCCGGCGCGAGCGTCGAGGAATCCGGCGTCCTCATCCAAGCGCTGTACAAGCAGCCAGTAAAGGAAAAGCTCGTCGCTAAGCGCATCAAAGAGATTAAGAAAGCTCGCGGCACCGCCTGCGTGTCCTCGATCCCTCAGCGCGCCGAGAAGTTCGGCAAGATCGCGCAGGACGCGGGCGCGGATCTCTTCATCGTTCAGTCCACGGTCACGACCGTGCGTCACATCTCGAGCGAGTATAAGACCGTCGATTTCGGCAAATTCTGCGGCTCGATGAAAATCCCCGTGATCCTGGGCAACTGCGTCACCTACGAGACGACCCTCGAGCTCATGTACACCGGCGCAGCGGGTCTTCTCATCGGCATTGGGCCGGGAGCCGCCTGCACCTCGCGCGGTGTTCTCGGCCTCGGCGTGCCTCAGGTTACGGCGACCTGCGACGCGGCCGCCGCGCGCGACACCTACTACAAGCGCACGGGCCGCTACGTCCCGATCATCACGGACGGCGGCATGTCCACCGGCGGGGATATCTGCAAGGCCTTCGCCTCGGGTTCGGACGCGGTCATGGTTGGCTCCGCCTTCGCGCGCACGAAGGAAGCGCCGGGCGGCGGCTATCACTGGGGGATGGCGACGCCGCACGCGAACCTACCGCGCGGCACGCGGATCCACGTCGGAACGACGGGTTCGCTCGAGGAAATCCTCTGGGGCCCGGCGAACCGTGACGACGGCAGCCAGAACCTGATGGGCGCTCTCACGACGTGCATGGGAAACGTAGGTGCAATGAACATCCGCGAGCTTCAGAACATCGATCTCGTGATCGCGCCTTCCATCCGCACCGAGGGCAAAGTGTTCCAGCAGGCCCAGCGCGTCGGAATGGGGAAATAAGGTTTGGCCAACGTCTCCGGCGGCCCCTCCACGCTCGACATCGCGCGCAGGGCCAAGCCCCTGCAGATCTTCGCGGTCGCCAACAAAGCGGGGATCCGTCTCGACGAGCTCGAGGTCTTCGGCAATTACAAGGCGAAGGTCTCGCTGGCCGCGCTCGAGCGCCGCGCGACGCGTCCGAGCGGGAAGCTGATCTGCGTCACCGGCATGACGCCGACCAAAGAGGGCGACGGCAAAACCACGACGTCCGTCGGTCTCACGCAGGCCCTCGGCGTCCTGAAAAAGAGCGTCATGCTCTGCCTTCGCGAGCCGTCGCTGGCGCCGATCTTCGGATTCAAGGGCGGCGCGACCGGCGGCGGTTATTCGCAGGTCGTCCCGATGGAGGACATCAACCTCCATTTCACCGGCGACATCCACGCGATCGAACGCGCACACAATCTACTCGCGTCTGTCCTCGACAACCACATCCACCAGGGCAACGCCCTCAAAATCGATACGAACCGCATCTTCTGGCGGCGTGCGATGGACCTTGCGGACCGTCAGCTCAGGGACGTGGTGACGGGTCTCTCCAAGGCCACCAATTACCAGAAGGTCCGCACCGGCTTCGACATCACAGCCGCGAGCGAAGTCATGGCCGCGGTCTCGCTTTCGACCAACATCGCCACGCTGAAGGCGAAACTCGCAAAAATCTCCGTCGCCCTCGGCAAGGACGGCCGCCTGATTACGGCGAAGGACTTGAAGGCCTCCGGCGCGATGACACTTCTTCTTAAAGACGCGATGAAGCCGAATCTCGTCCAGACGCTCGAGGGCCAGCCGGTGTTCATGCACACAGGCCCTTTCGCGAACGTTTCTCACGGCAACAACAGTCTCGTTTCCACGCAGATGGCGCTGAAACTCGCTAATTACGTCGTCACCGAATCGGGCTTTGCCACGGACCTCGGTCTCGAGAAGTTGTTCGACGTCCTCTGCCGCGAAGGGGATCTCAAGCCGAGCGTCGTCGTCCTCGTCATTTCCGTGAAGGCGCTCCGCTCGCACGCACCCGTCCCCGTAGTGCCCAAGAAGAAGGGGGCAAAGGCTCTCGCGCCAGCCTCCGGACTTGACATGTTCCGTTGGGACCTGTTTAAAGAAGGTTTCGCGAACGTCCAGCGCCACATTTCGAACATTCGGAAATACGGCGTCGAACCCGTCATCGCGATCAACCGTTTCCCGAACGACACCGACGACGAGATCAAGATTTTGCGCGACTACTTCTCAAGCCAGAACGTCGAACACGCCGTCTCGGACGTCGTGCGCTTGGGAGGCAAGGGCGGCGTCGAACTCGCCGAGAAGGTTCTTAAGGTGATCGCCGAGAAACCGAGCCGCTTCGCGCCGATCTATCCGCTCGATATTCCGACGGAAGAGAAGATCGAAAAGCTCGTGACCGAAATTTACGGCGGCGCGGGCGTCACGTATCTCGACGACGCCAAAGAAGATCTGGACCGCATCCATAAGCTCAAGCTCGATCACTTGCCGATCATCGTCGCGAAGACCCCTTACTCCTTCTCGGACGACCCTGAGCTCAAAGGAGCTCCCACCGGCTGGAAGCTCCGCGTCCGGGGCATCCGTCCGTACACCGGCGCGGGTTTCCTCGTCGTCCTCGCCGGGAAAATGATGCTGATGCCCGGTCTTCCGGCCGAGCCTATGCTCGAAGGCATGGATGTGACCGACGACGGGGAAGTCAAAGGCCTCTTCTGATGAAGGAGTTCGGCCGGTTTCCTGTCCGCGATTTCTTGGACGAGCTAGGTTCCGAGAGTCCGGCTCCCGGCGGCGGCGCCGCGGCCGCGATGACCGCCGCGCTCGGTGCGGGCCTCCTCGAGATGGCCTCCCGACTGAACGCCAAGCGCATCGAGAAAAAATCCGGGTCGCCCGACCCCGGCGCTCCCGCGCGCATCGGCGAGGCGGAAAAGATTCGGCACCGCCTCCTCGAGCTCGCCTCGCTCGATGCGGCCGCATTCGAAGAGATCGCCCGGCGATCCGCCGAATCCCGCGAAGGCGCCCCTTACCGCGAAGCGCTTAAAAACGGCGCGTCCGTTCCTCTCGAGATCTGCGGGTTGGCCGCACGCGCACTCGAGCTTTGCGCGGACGAACGGCCCCGCACCGGGAAGTGGCTCGTTTCGGACGTGCTCGAGGCCGCCATCCTGTTCGACGCGGCGCTCCGTTCCGCTCGCCTCAACGTCGAAGTGAACCTGAAGGAGCTCGACGACGAGCTCTTCGTCCGAGAGGCCACGTCGCGGCTCGACGCGTTTCAGAAGAGCGCGGCCGCAAGGCTCTCCGCCGTCACGGACACTGGCGCATGAACGCCCGCTCAAAAAACCTCCTCGACGGCCACGAAGCGGCGAAAAAACGTATGGCGGAATCCGCTCTGCGCGTCGAGCGGATCCGCGAAACGGGCGGGGAGCGTCTCGCGCTCGCGACCATTCAGGTCGGCCACGCCAAAGACACGGAGCTTTACGCGGCGTCTATCGGGAAGCTTCTCGCCAAGGCGGGCATCGATCACGTCCCTAGTGTTTCGCCGGAAAAGATCTCCCAGGAAGAACTCGTCGCGAAGATCCAGGCGTTCAACGACGATCCGCTCGTCACCGGCATTCTCGTCTTCGCGCCGCTTCCCGCACACCTCCACGCCGCGAGCGTCCTCAACGCGGTGGATCTACTGAAAGACGTCGAAGGCCGCCGCGTGCTGAACGGAAACGGCCGCCGCGTGCTGTCGCCGACGGCCGAGGCCGTGATGGCTCTCCTCGAAGAAACGGGTGAAGACCTGACCGGTAAGGAAGCCGTTGTCGTAGGCCACAGCGACATCGTAGGGAAGCCCGTTGCGATCCTTCTTCTGGACCGTTACGCCACCGTCACCGTGTGCCACGTAAAGACGCGCGATCTGCGCGCGCACGTCGAGCGAGCGGATATCGTTGTCGCCGCGGCCGGCAAACCGAACCTCATCAAAGGCGCCTGGGTGAAGCCTGGCGCGACAGTGATCGACGTCGGAGAAAACTGGGTCGCGGGCAAACTTTGCGGCGACGTCGAATTCGAGGCCGCGCGCGAGCGGGCCGCCTTCATCAGCCCTGTGCCGGGGGGTGTCGGGCCCGTCACGAACGCCATGCTCGTGAGAAACCTTTTGAAACTTTACGATCTCCGGAAGGAAGCCGATGGAAATCTCTGAGCTCGTCTCGAAAACCCCCTGTGTCGTCACGAGCGAACTCGGGCCGCCGAAGGGCACGAACATGGAGCCGTTCTTCAAAGCGGCCGCTCATCTCAAAGACAACGTCCACGCGGCGAACGTCACGGACGGGCAGGCCGGCATGATGAAGCTCGGCTCGCTCGCGGCATGCCATCTGTTGAAGGATTTTGGAATCGAGCCCGTCATGCAGATGACCTGCCGGGACCGGAACCGCATCGCGATCCAATCCGACCTTCTATCCGCCTCGGCGCTCGGTATACGGAACGTTCTAGTGCTTACGGGCGATCCGATCCACATCGGTGACCATCCGGACGCGAAGCCCGTATTTGACCTAGACGCCGCCGCGCTCATGGCCGCCATCCGGGGCATGGGAGCGGGGACCGATATTCGGGGCAATAAACTGGACGGCGCGCCCCGTTTCTCGATCGGCGCCGCGATGAACCCCTGCGTCGACGACGTCGAAACCGAGCTCTCGAAAACCCGCAAAAAACTGGAAAGCGGCGCCCAGTTCTTCCAAACCCAGGGCGTGTTCGATCCCGCGCGTTTCCTTAAATTCGTTTCGCTTTACCGCGACGCCGGCTTCAAGGCCCCGATCCTTGCGGGGATCATTCTCGTGAAGTCCGCCAAAATGGCGAATTTCATGAACGAGAAGATCCCCGGTATCGTGATTCCGAAACCCCTCATCGAACGCTTCGAAAAAGCCTCGGACCCTAAGGCCGAGTGCGTAAAGCTCGCGGTGGAGCTTATCCGGGAGCTCAAGCCCCACGTCCAGGGCTTCCATCTCATGGCGATCGGATGGGAGGATCTACTCCCCGCGATCGTCGCCGAAGCCGGTATAAAACCCTCCTAAACCTCTTTAAAATCCTAGGTTTAGCGCGTATAATAAGCGTTCGTTCCTAGGAGGCTTTTTTTGCGTATTCCCGAGATCCTCAGAGCCAAAAAAACCGGTCGGAAGCTCACCATGCTTTCGGTCTACGACTGTCCCATGGCGGACATCGTCGATCGTTCGGGCGTCGACATGACGCTCGTCGGCGATTCGCTGGGTATGGTGATCCTGGGTTATCCGTCCACCCGCGAAGTGACGATGGACGAGATGATCCATCACGCGAAGGCGGTTCGCCGTGGCGTGAAGAAGTCCCTCCTTATCGGCGATTTGCCCCTCAAGGGCGTCGAAAGGGGCCCGAGACAAGCGCTCGAATCCGCCCGGCGTTTCATGAACGAAGCCGGCTGCGAAGCGGTCAAGCTCGAGTGGGTGAAGGACGCGCCCGCGATCCTCGCCGCTTTCCGCAAGGCCCGCATCCCTGTCATGGCCCACGTCGGCCTCACGCCGCAGACGATCGGCGCCTACAAAGTACAGGGCGCGAAGGCGGACGACGCGCTGCGCATCTTCAACGAAGCCCACGTCGCGGAGACCGAGGGCGCGTTCGGCGTTCTCTTTGAGTGCGTGCCCGAGGAGGTCGCCAAAACCGTCACTTCCACACTCAAAATTCCCACGATCGGCATCGGTTCGGGTCGCGGCTGCGACGGCCAAGTCCTCGTTTTCCACGACGTGGCCGGCATGAACGCGAGCTTCCGCGCGCGTTTCGTACAGCGTTACGCGTATCTTTATCCGTCCATGGAAAAGGCCGCCTCCCGCTACGTGAAAGCAGTCTCCACCGGCAAATACCCGCGCAAGAAGCATACGTTCGCGATCCCGTCCGAAGAACTCGCGGCGTTCCGCGACGCGGTCGATGCGGTCAAGGGAAAGGCGAAAATATGGCGGTAAAAGCGCTGGGAATGCTCTCGGGTGGATTAGATTCTACGCTCGCGGCGAAGCTTCTCGTCGACATGGGCGTCGAAGTCGAGGGCGTCAATTTCTCGACCGGTTTTTGCGTCACCGAACACACGCGCAACTTCAAGAAGGAAGACGAAAAGAAGCCGCTGCGCCCGAACGAGGCGCTGCGCCTTGCGTCCGAACTTAAATTCAAACTGCACATCATCGACGTATCGAAGGATTACCTCCCCGTTGTCCAGGATCCCAAGTACGGATACGGCGCGAACATGAACCCGTGCATCGATTGCCGTATCTTTATGTTCAAGCGCATGCGTAAGCTCATGGACGAGTTCGGCGCGCAGTTCATGTTCACGGGCGAGGTCCTCGGCCAGCGTCCGATGTCGCAACACCGCGAGGCGCTTAAAACCATCGAACGAGACAGCGGGTTGTCCGGTCTCGTCCTCCGGCCGCTCTCGGCGGCGCTCCTGGATCCGACGATTCCCGAAGTGAAGGGCTGGGTAGACCGTGACAAGCTACTTGCGCTCTCCGGCCGCTCCCGCAAGCCCCAGATGGCGCTCGCGAAGGCCAACGGCCTTGAGGATTACCCTCAGCCGGCCGGCGGCTGCTGCTACCTCACCGATCCGCAGTACGCGGCGAAGCTCAAGGATTTCTTCGACCACGAAGGGAAGTACGAGCTCACGCACGAACACGTGATTATGCTCAAGGTCGGGCGCCATTTCCGCGTTTCCAGGAAAGCGCGCGTGATCGTGGGTCGCAACGAGCGCGAGAACAATTTCCTCAAAGTTTACGAGAAGGGCCGCCATGTTTTCCGCATTGCGGATTATCCCTCGGCGCACGTCCTCGCGGAGTTCCGCGGCGAAGCGGGTCCCGAGGAGATCCGCATGATCGCCTCCATCGCGGCCCGCTACTGCGACGCCGTGCCCGGCACCGCGGTTCCGGTTGAACACCGCTATGGGGATTTCGTCGAAACCCTCCAGGCGTCGGCCGCTTCCGAGGAACAGCTCGAGGGCTGGAGGCTGTAAGTGACGTTCAGGGCGCTACACCAGGGGCTTATTCTGGCCGGTTTCGCCGGTATCGCGCTTTCCGTGCTCGGCGCGCTTCTCTACGTGCTCCAATCCCGCCAACTAAAAAGCCACCAACCGGGCCGCCTCCTCTTCGCACTGCCTTCTCTCGACCGGCTCGACCGCCTGCATTTCCGCGCGCTTTCGTTCGGACTCATCCTTTTCTCAACAGGCCTCCTCTCTGGGTTATTTCGTCTAAAGGGCCTCGCGGACCTCGCGCGTTTCGCGAAGGACCCGACGGTCGTTTTGTCGCTCCTTTCGTGCGGGCTCTACTGGGCGGTGCTCGTCGTGCGCGCCTCCTCACTGCGCCGCGGACACAAAATCGCGGTCGGCACGCTCGTCGTTTTCGTTTTCCTCGTCGTCACGCTTCTCACGACCTACGTCTGTCCCGTGGGGCACACGGCGTGATGGAAATCGTCGTTCTGGGCCTGAACCACAAAACGGCTCCCGTCGAAGTCCGCGAGAAGCTCGCGATCCCCGCCTCGAAGGCCGGGGATCTCCTCCGGACGCTCGCGGGGAAGCGTATCTTCGACGAAAGGCTTCTTCTTTCGACGTGCAACCGGACGGAGATCTACGGCGTCGGAACCGGAGTCGACTCGATTCGCCGCGCGAAAGAGTTCCTCAGCGAATATTCGAACACCGACCTTTCGCTTTTTGAGGACAAGCTCTACGTCCTACGTCAGCCCGAATCGGTCGCCCATCTTTTTTCCGTCGCCGCAGGGCTCGATTCGATGGTGCTCGGCGAAACCGAAATCACGGGCCAGGTGAAGGATGCTTATCTTTCCGCACTGGAGAACCGGCAGACGGGAAAGGTCCTGAACGCCCTCTTCCAGCGTTCGCTCAAAGTCGCTAAGGAAGTGCGCACGCAAACCGGAATCGGTTCGGGACGCGTGAGCGTCGCATCTGTCGCAGTCGATCTGGCCGGGAAAATTTTTGAATCGCTCGACGGCTCCCGGGTGCTCGTGCTCGGCACGGGCGAGATGGCGACGCAGGTGACGCGCGCGATGATTTCGAAGGGCGCAAAACCCATGATCGTGTCGAGCCGGCATCACGACCGTGCCGTCGAAATGGCGGCGGAGCTCGGCGGAGAAGCGGTCGCCTTCGACGACTTTGAGCTGCGCATCACCGAGGCGGACGTCCTCGTCGCATCGACGGCCGCTCCGCGCGCGATCGTGCATGAGGCGCAGGTGAAGTCCTGGATGAAGGCTCGCCACGAACGTCCGCTTTTCATCGTCGACGTCGCCGTGCCGCGTAACGTCGAAGCCGCAGTGGATAAAATCGATAACGTCTACCTTTACAACATCGACGACCTCCACGGCATCACGGACAAGAATCGCGAGCTCCGCGAAAGCCAGCTCGCCGACTGTCTCGGCCTCGTCGGCCGGCAGACCCAGTTTTTCATGGACTGGTTCCAGAAGGAATTTGGCGCGCGCGACGCGGCGAGCGTAAGGGTCTGAGGATGACGCTCCCGAAGGTCGTCCGCATCGGCACACGGGGGTCGAAACTCGCGCTCGCGCAAGCCGGAGACGTGAAGAGACGGCTCGAAAAAGCCAATCCCGGAGTGCGGTTCCGCCTCGTCGTCGTTCGCACGGAAGGCGACGAATTTCAGTCGGTCGAACTTTTCAGAAAGAACGGAACCGGTTTCTTCACGAAGGCGATCGAGGAGAAGCTCCTGGCGGGCCGGATCGACGCGGCTGTTCACAGCTTGAAGGATCTCCCCACGAAATCTCCGCGCGGCCTCACGCTCGCGGCCGTCCCCAAGCGCCTCGTTCCCACGGACGTTCTCGTCAGCCGGCGGCGGTTCTCGCTCCGCGATCTTCCGGCGGGCGCTACGGTCGGCACCGGGAGCCCGCGCCGCAAGCGCCAGATCCTTCTCGCCCGGCCGGATATCGCCGTCCGCGACATCCGCGGCAATCTCGATACACGCGTAAAAAAAGTCCTTTCCGGCGAGCTCGCCGCGATCGTCGTCGCCCAGGCAGGGCTCTTGCGGCTCGGCAAATACATGAAGTACGCCCGGCCGATCCCCGCTGAGACGATGCTTCCTGCGGTGGGACAAGCGGCGCTCGGCATTCAGGCGCGCGCCACGGACACCGCCCTCCTCAAAGCGCTCCGAAAGATCAACCACCGCCTCACGGAGATCGAAACCGGCGCCGAACGCGCGTTCCTCGAAGCGCTCCGCGGCGGCTGTCGTGTTCCCGTCGGGATCGCGTCGAGGATTTCCGGTGGGCGAATCCGTTTTTCAGCGGCGGTTTTCTCCGTGAAGGGCCCGGGCGCGGTGCGCGGCGAACGAGCCGGCGCGCTCGGCCGCGCGAACGCCGTCGCGTGCGCGCTCGCCGCCGATCTTCTTCGTCGGGGCGCCGCCCGCCTGATGAGGGAAGCGCGCTCGGCGGGTGAAGCGTGAAGAAGAAGTCCGGAAAAGTTTATCTTGTCGGCGCGGGTCCCGGGGACCCCGGGCTCCTTACGCTCAAGGCCAAACGTGCGCTCGAAGAAGCCGACCTCGTCGTGTACGACTATCTTGCGAATCCGGAGCACCTGAAGCACGTGCGTCCGGGTACGAAGACGCTCTGCGTCGGGAAGCGCTTTCGGCACAAACTGCTTTCGCAGGGCCGCATCAACCGCCTGATTCTCGAGGAAGCCCGCAAAGGGCGCACGGTGGTGCGGTTGAAAGGTGGGGACCCTTATCTTTTTGGCCGCGGCGGAGAAGAGGCGCTTTACGTCGCCGAACGAGGCGTGCCGTTCGAGGTCGTGCCCGGCGTCACGAGCGCGATCGCGTGCGCGGCCTACGCGGGCATTCCTCTCACGCACCGGGACCACAACGCGGCCGTCACTTTTCTCACCGGCCACCGCGCGGATGACGCGAAGCTTGATTCTATCGGCTGGGAAAAGATCGTCGCGCTCGGAGGCACGATCGCGATCTACATGGGTCTTTTCAATTTGGAGCGTATCGCCCGGAAGCTCATCGCCGCGGGTCTGGCGCCGTCCACCCCGGTCGCGGTGATCGAATGGGGAACGCTGCCGCGCCAGCGAAGCGTGGCGGGTGTCCTCAGCGATGTCACGGGAATCGTGCGTAAGAGCGCTTTCAAGCCACCATGCCTCATCGTTATCGGAGAGGTCGTGGGCCTCCGGAAAAAATTAGGCTGGTTCGAGCGCCTGCCCCTGTTCGGAAAACGGATCGCGCTCACGCGACCGTCCGACGGTCGGAGCACGCTCTTCGAACGCCTTTCGGCGCTGGGCGCGGACGTGGTCGAATTTCCCGTGATCCGAATCGAAAAGGCGCCGCCCCGCGAACTCGATTCGGCGATCGACGCGTTCGGCGGCTTCGACTGGATCGTTTTCTCGAGTGTGAACGGCGTGCGCGCGCTCTTTGAGCGCCTCGACGCGAGGGGTCTCGACGCGCGCTGTCTCGCGGGGCTCAAAATAGCGAGCGTGGGATCGGCCACGACGCAGTCTCTCGCCGAGCGCGGCCTTCGCGCGGACTTGGAACCTGAGCGCTTCGAGACCAAGGCGATCGTCGAGGAGTTCCGAAAACGTTTCCGCACCATGAAGGGCCGCCGCGTAATGCTTCTCCGCGCCGACGTCGCCACGCCGGAGCTCGAGCGGGGCCTCGAGCGCCTCGGCGCTTCCGTCCGCCGCGTCGATGCTTACCGCACCGCTCTGCCCAAGGCGATTCCAGCGGACGTCCGGCGCGATCTCGCCGCTGGCGCGTTCGACGCCGTGGCTTTCACGAGCGCCTCGACCGTCCGGAATTTCGTGCGGCTCGTCGGCCAGGCGGCCGTCGCGCGGGCGGCCCGGAAAACTCGCTTTTACAGCATTGGCCCCGTCACGACGGCCGAGCTTCGCCGCCACGGGCTCAAGCCCACCGCCCAGGCGCGCGAATACACGTTCACCGGGCTCGTCCAGTCGCTGAAGGAGTCCTTGTGAGCTATCCCGACGTCCGTCTCCGCCGCCTGCGCGAAAATCCGAAAGTGCGGACGCTCGTTCGCGAAAACGAGCTTTTGGCACGGGATCTCGTCCAGCCCCTTTTCGTCAAAGAGTCCATTTCCGCGCCGGTGCCTATCCTCTCGATGCCGGGCCAGTTTCAATGGACCGAATCCGGCGCCGCCGAAGAAGCGAAGAAACTCGAGGCGCTCGGCGTGCCCGCCGTCATTCTATTCGGAATACCCGCCAAGAAAGACTCGACGGGCCGGGCCGCGTTCGCTTCCAAAGGCGTTATTCAGCGTGCCGTGTCGCGCATTAAGAAAGCCGCGCCGCGACTTCTCGTGATCACCGACGTTTGTCTCTGTGAGTACATGAGCCACGGCCACTGCGGCCACGTCGACGGCGGCAGCGTGATGAACGACGCCTCCGTGAAGACGCTCGCGCGGACGGCGCTTTCCCACGCCGAAGCCGGCGCGGACGTCGTCGCGCCCTCCGACATGATGGACGGCCGCGTCGCGGCGATCCGCCGCCTGCTCGACAAAAACGGCTTCGAGAAACTGCCGCTACTTTCGTACGCGGTGAAATACGCCTCGGCGTTCTACGCGCCGTTTCGCGAGGCCGCCGAGAGCGCGCCCGGTTTCGGCGACCGCCGGAGCTACCAGATGGATCCTGCAAACGCCGCGGAAGCCATCCGGGAAGCCGCGGCGGACATCGCCGAAGGAGCGGACATGCTTCTCGTGAAGCCCGCACTCGCCTACGGCGACATGATCCGGACGCTGCGGGACCGCACCGCGTGCCCGATCGGTTGTTACTCCGTGAGCGGGGAATACGCGATGGTGAAAGCCGCCGCCGAGCGAGGTTGGATCGACGAAAAGAAGGTCGTCCTCGAGACGCATCTCTCGTTCAAGCGCGCGGGCGCTTCGTTTATCGTCACGTACTGGGCCAAGGACATCGCGCGCTGGCAAAAGAGGAATAAATCGTGAAAAAGGAAAAAGGACGCATGAAACGCGCTTGGCGCGAGGCCCGTTCGCGGCTCGCCGGCGGCGTGAACAGTCCCGTCCGGGCCTTCAAGGCCGTCGGGGGGACCCCCGTGTTCACCGCGGAGGCGTTCGGACCGTATCTCTACGACGTCGAAGGCGCGCGCTACGTCGACTACTGTATGTCTTGGGGAGCGATCCTCCTCGGACACGCCTCCGAAATCTCGCTGGAGGCGATCCGCCGCCAGTGCGTGAAGGGGACGAGCTACGGCACCGCGACCGAATACGAGACGGCGCTCGCGGCGGCGATCCAGAAAGCTTTCCCCCGCATGGAGCGCATTCGTTTCACGAGTTCGGGTACCGAGGCCGTGATGAGTGCGATCCGTCTGGCGCGAGGCGTCACGGGCCGCGATCAAATACTCAAATTCGAAGGTTGCTATCACGGCCACGCCGACAGCTTGCTCGTAAAGGCCGGGAGCGGCCTCGCCACTTTCGGCCGCGCCGATTCGGCGGGTGTGCCGCAGGCGCTTGCGAATCTCACTTCGGTGCTACCTTACAACGACACGGTCGCCCTCCGCGCGTATTTCCGGACGGAGAGGCCCGCGTGCGCGATCGTCGAACCGGTGGCGGGGAACATGGGAGTCGTTCCGGGCTCACGGGAATTTCTCGAGACGCTGCGTTCCCTGTGCCAGAAAAACGGTACGCTCCTTATTTTCGACGAGGTGATCTCCGGCTTCCGGGTGGGTTACGGCGGCGCGCAGCACCTCTTGGGGATCGAGCCCGACATCACGACGCTCGGGAAAATCATCGGCGGCGGCCTTCCTGTGGGCGCGTTCGGCGCGAAGGCCTCGATCATGCGCGCACTCTCGCCGGAGGGAGGTGTCTACCAGGCCGGCACGCTCTCCGGAAACCCGCTTTCGATGGCCGCCGGCCGGGCGGTGCTCGATTCGCTCAAGCCGGAGCTGTACTTGAAGCTGGATCAAAACGCGAAAACTCTCACGGACGCTCTGGCCGCGGCTTTCCGCCGCCGCCGCGTGCAGGTTTCCATCCCACGCGTCGGGTCCATGTTCACGGTCTTCTTTTCGCCCCGCGCTCCTCGGAATTTCTCCGAAGTAGCGCGCTGCGACAAAGCGCGTTTTGCGCGTTTTTTCAGGTCCATGCTCGCGCATGGGATCTACCTGCCTCCGTCAGCGTTCGAAGCTTGCTTCGTTTCGGCGGCGCACGCACCCGCCGATTTTAACCGCACTGCCGAAGCGGCGACCTCATCGTGAGAGGCCTATTCCCGGCGCTTCTGGCGCTCGCCGCTTTTTTCTCGGTGTCTGACGCTTCGGCGTTCGAGGAGGCGCGCCGTTTCATGGGGACGGGCTTCCGAATCGAGATCCGGGACCCCGGACTCGCACCGGAGCGGGCCGCCCAGCTCGCGGACGGCGCGTTCCGCCGTATCGGCGCCCTCGAGCGCAAGCTCACGAGTTGGCGCGACGATTCGCTCGTCGGCCGGATCAATGCGGCGCCGGCGGGTACGGTGTTCCGCCTGGATCCCGACACGTTCCACGTTCTCCGGACGGCTCTCGACGTTTCCCGCCGCACGAACGGCGCTTTCGACGTGACCGTCTGGCCGCTCAAGCGTCTTTGGATGGAAGCCAAGCGTTCGGGCGAGCTTCCGACCGAATACGCGCTTGAAAACGCTTTACGCCGCGTCGGCTGGCGATATATCCTATTGGACGAGAAAACGCGCACGCTCACCGTCGCCCGCCCAGGCGTGCAGATCGATCTCGGGGGGATCGGAAAAGGGTACGCCGTCGGCCGCGCGGCCCGCTACTTGCGTTCCCACGGGATCCGCTCGGCGCTCGTCGAAGGCGGCGGCAACACGCAGTACGTGGGAGCGCCTCCCGGTGGGGGTTTCTGGCGAACCGGCATCGCGCATCCGCGAAAATCTGGAGAGATCGCGGCGGTGCTGGAAGTTCCGGCTGACGCGTCCGTGTCCACGTCCGGCGATTACGAGGATTACTTCATCCGTTCCAACGAAAGGTTCTCCCACATTTTTGATCCCAAGACAGGCCGCCCCGTCCGAACCGGAGTCGTGAGCGTCACCGTGGTTTCCCACGATGCGACGCTCGCCGACGCCCTTTCTAAAGCGCCGTTCGTGATGGGTGCCGCGAAGGGTCTTGAAGCCGCGGAATCGTGCGGAGCGACCGCCGTGTGCCTAAGCGAGAAGGGGGGCGCGATTGCGCTCCAATCCTCAAACGCTCCCGCGCCGCGTCTTTCGGATATCCAGCTGTGACCGTCGTCCGCCGCCCCGCCCTCGCCGAAATCTACGCGCCGATCGACACGGATCTCAAGGAATTCCACGAGACGCTGAAACGCGAACTCTCCTCCGAAGACAAGCTCATCAAGGAGATTCACGAACACCTTCTCAAGATGGCAGGGAAATACCTGCGACCAGCGCTCACGATTCTGTCTTCGCGCGTCGACGGCAAGCAAAACCCCGACGCCATCCGTCTGGCGTGCGCGATCGAGCTCATCCACACCGCGACACTCGTGCACGACGACGTGATCGACGACTCGGAACTCCGCCGGAATCAGCCGTCGATTTACTTCAAGTGGGGCCGCGAAATTTCCATCGTCTCCGGAGATTACCTTTACGCGAAGGCGTTCATGCTGCTAGCCTCCCTGAAAGACGTCTGGGTGAACCAGGCCTTCGCCGCGTGCGCGCACGTGATCTGCGAAGGCGAGATGAAGCAGATCGAGAAACGCGAAAGCTTCCTTCTCGCCGAGCCCGATTACCTCAAAATCATCCACAAAAAGACGGCTGCCCTTATGCAGGCCGCGTGCATGGGCGGCGCCTATTACTCGGGCGCGGGACCCGCTGCGATCGAAAAGCTCGGCGATTACGGGTACCGGCTTGGCATGGCCTTCCAGATCGTGGACGACTGCCTGGACCTCACCGGCGAAACCGAGAGCCTCGGCAAGACCGCTGGTCTCGACGTCTACAAAAACGAGGTTACGCTGCCGCTTCTTTATCTCTTCAGGGATCTTCCGGAAGCCGAAAGAGAAGACCTTCTCGCGGGCATGCGCGCCGGCGGCGACGGTCTTTTCGAGCGCGTGAAGGCCCTCGCCGTCCGCAAAGGCGCCGTCGATCGGGCGATGGACAAAGCCCGGGAGTATATCGAAGGCGCGGTGGCTGACATCGACGTCCTTAAGCCTTCCCCGTACCGGGACAGCCTCGCCAGCCTCGCAACCCACTGCGTCGAACGTGCCCGCTGAGGGGCGATTGACACCCGAGCGGCGAGCGTCTATTCTATTGCCTTACTCCACCGAGGGATAAGCCATGTTTGGAATCGGTATTTCAGAACTGCTCGTTATTTTGCTCGTCTGCCTGCTGCTTTTCGGGGCCAACCGCCTTCCGGAGATCGGCAAGAGCCTGGGCGAGGGAATCCGGGAATTCAAAAAGACCATCCGCGAAGCTTCCGACGACCCCGGCCGTAAGGACGGCAAGTAAGGGAAGGATGCGCGAGATGATGCCCCGCGAGGGCCGAGTCGTCGTCGCCATGTCCGGCGGCGTAGACAGCTCGGTCTGCGCGTACCTCCTCAAGGAACGTGGCCTCGACGTGATCGGCGTCACGATCAAGACCTGGTCGGGCGACGAGTGCCGCGACGAGAAATCCAAGGGCTGCTGCTCGCTCCGGGACGTGGACGACGCCCGCGCGGTCGCACGGAAGCTCGATATCCCGTATTACGTCATGGATCTTTCCGCTGATTTTCGTACGTCGGTAATCGACAACTTCGTCGACGAGTATCTGGCGGGACGCACGCCGAACCCGTGCATCGAGTGCAACCGCCACATCAAGTTCGGCCTGCTCGTCGAGAAGGCGAAGGAGCTTGAAGCGTCGTGGGTGGCGACCGGTCATTACGCGCGCCGCGGCTACGACGAGGCGGTGGGTCGCTGGTTCGTGCGCGAGGGCGCCGATCCGACGAAAGACCAATCTTACGTTCTTTTCGGAATGACGCAGGAGCAGCTCTCGAAGACGCTTTTGCCGATCGGCGAAATGAAGAAGACCGAAGTGCGCGAGATCGCAGCGAAGCTCGGCCTGCGCACGGCGGGGAAGCCCGACAGCCAGGAAATCTGCTTCGTGAAGGGTTCGTACGGCGATTTCGTGAAAGGTTACGCGCCGGACCGGCTTCCTGGCGGCGGTGAACTCGTGGACCGCGACGGAAATGTCCTGGGAACGCACGAAGGCAGCCATCTTTACACGATCGGTCAGCGCAAGCGCATCGGCGTCACCGCGCCCAAGCCGTATTTCGTGACGAGCATCGACGCCAAGACCAATCGCGTGACGATCGGCGCCGAAGAGGAGCTCTACGCCGGCGGAATGGCCGTTGCTCGCGTCAACTGGATGCTCGAGCCGCGTACGGGTCCGGTGGAAGTAAAAATTCGCTACCGGCATGAGAAGACCTCGGCGCGCGTCGAGTCGATCGAAGGTTCCCGGGCGACCGTGCGTTTCGCGGAGCCGCAGAAAGCCGTGACGCCGGGACAGTCGGCCGTTTTTTACGACGGCGACCGCGTGCTGGGTGGCGGCTGGATAGAGACTCTCTCCCAAAATTGATTTTTAGGCGGTGTAGCTCAGCTGGTTAGAGCGTCCGGTTCATACCCGGTAGGTCAGTGGTTCGAGTCCACTCACCGCCACCCTGTTTATTCTCATTAGAAGAAGCCTGCTACGCCTCCGCGCTCTTTTCTCAAAATCCCCTAAGTACTTTTATAGCTTGCACTTCTGGTGTATACTATTGGCTTAGTCAGCCAGGAGAGACGCCGATGACGGACGAGACGGTCCCGCGCGTGCTGTTCGAGGCGCTCGAGCGAAAGATGGTCGAAGCGGAACGTCGCTTCAAGATGCAAAACGAGACCATCCTCCGTCTTTCGAAGACGGCGCTTATGGCGGACGTCGAATGGGGCGAGGCTTTGCGCCAGGTCACCGAAGCCGCTTCGGAGGCGCTGGACGTCGAGCGGGCGAGCGTTTGGCTCTGTGACGACGACTACGTCTCGATACGCTCCGAGGATCTCTACGTACGAAGTTCGCGTTCACACGAACGCGGATCCGAGCTCCGCACTACCGCTTTTCCCGCCTACTTCAACGCGCTCGAAAGCGAACGCGTGATCGCCGCAGACACCGCCGCCACCGATCCGCGAACCTTTGAATTCACCGACATTTATCTCAAGCCTCTCGGAATCGGATCCATGCTCGACGCCCCGATCCGTTACGCGGGGAGGCTGGCGGGCGTCGTGTGTCTCGAACATGTCGGCTCGCCCCGCCACTGGACCGCCGAAGAGCTCGCCTTCGCGACTTCGCTCGCAGACATTCTTTCAATGGCGATGGCTTCGCTCGAGCGCAGGAGGGCCCAGCAGAAAATCGAAATGCAGTATTTGATCGCCCGAACGCTCGCCGAAGCCGCCAGCGTCTCGGAGGCGGCCCCCGAAATCCTGCGCGCCATCTCCGCGATCCTCCAGTCCGACGTCGCTGCGCTTTGGGTGATCGACTCTCAGCTCAAGGTGCTGCGGTGCGCGGGCATGTGGAGCGCCCCGGATCTTCAAGTCGCGGACATGGCCCGGGCCACCCTGACCTCACTTTTCACGAAAGGCGTGGGCTTGCCGGGCCGCGCCTGGAAAAAGAACGGTCCCGTCTGGGTGCCCGACGTGGCGTTCGACGCGAATTTTCCCAGGGCTGCCGCCGCGCAAAAGTCGAGCCTTCAAGGAGCGTTCGCGTTTCCGCTTTCGGTCGGCACGGAGGTGCTCGGGGTCGCCGAATTCTTCTCGCGCCACTCGGAGAAACCCAGCGACGAAATCCTCGCTCTAGCCACGGCCACGGGGAGCCATATCGGGCATTTCGTCAAGCGGCTCGAGACCGAGGAGCGCCTGAAGCGCACCGCGGAGGAGCTCGCGGCGTCCAACAAGGATCTCGAGCAATTCGCATACGTCGCCTCGCATGACCTTCAGGAACCTCTTCGCAAGATCATGACCTTCGCGGACCGTCTGAGCAAACAGTGCTGGGGTGTAGGGGACGCCGAAAAGGAGTATCTCGACCGGATGCAGAAGGCCGCAATGCGCATGAGGACGCTCATCGAGGACCTCCTCAATTACTCGCGCATCACCTCCAAGGAGAAGTCGTTCGAGACGACCGACCTGAACCAGATCGTGAAGGAGGTGTTGGGCGACCTCGAAGTGAAGATCCAGTCGGCTGGGGCGCGCATCGAGGTGACCCCGCTGCCGCTCGTGACGGCGAATCCCGCCCAAATGCGCCAGCTTTTCCAGAATCTTGTTTCGAACGCTCTCAAATTCGCGCGGACGGACTTGCAGCCTCACGTGGTGATCCGCGCGGAAAGCCTCTCTTCGGTGGTGAACGCGGGCAGGGTCCGTATCGCGGTGGAGGACAACGGCATCGGGTTCGACGAAAAGTATACTGATCGCATCTTCAAGCCGTTCCAGCGCCTGCACACGAAGGACGAGTACGAGGGGACCGGCATCGGCCTTGCGGTTTGCCAGAAGATCGTGGACCGCCACAGAGGGGAATTGACGGCCCGCAGCGAGCCGGGGAAAGGCGCCACGTTCTTCGTCGATCTTCCTCTTTGAGCAGGGCTTGATTTCAGCGATCTTTAGCGATTTTGACATTTGGTCGCGAATTGGTATAATTGGGGAACTGATTTTCGGGACGGGGAATTTCACCATCCAACGGAGCAAAACATGAAAAAGTACGTTTGGCTGTTCTTGGGACTGAGTCTGATCGCTTCGCAGGGTGTTTCGCACGCAGAGGATGCGCCTGCCGCCGCGCAACAGAACGCCGCTGCTCCCGCTCCAGCCGAACCGGCTGCGGCTCCCGCCGCCGAAGCTACTCCCGTCGCCGCTGCTCCTGCCGCCGCCGCGCAGCCCGTCGGTGACGTCTCCGCTCCCGTCGAAGCGCCGACCGGCATCGCCGAGAATCTCGAGTTCGTTTCCGGCGAGGTCAGCGCGACCGACGAAGCCGCGAAGAAGGTCACCGTGAAGCTCTACGGCGAAACGGAGAACGATGCCAACGACAAGCTCCTCACCGTCTCGGTGGACGATTCGACCGACATCACCGACGGCGAAAAGGACCGGGATCTGAAGTCGCTGGCCGCGGGCACGGAAGTGGACGTCGAGTACGACCCCACGACGAGCAAAGCCACCTACATCTTCGTTTATTGATCGACCGGAATTTTTCCAACGCGGACGGGAGGGGAAACCTTCCCGCCCGCGTTATTTTTTGGACGCTATGCGAGCCCTCCGCCGCCTCCTGAACGACGTCGAACGTTCGAACCGCCGCAACGCCTTCCTTAAGGAGGGCGACCGGATACTCGTCGGGCTTTCCGGCGGACCGGACTCGGTCGCTCTCCTCTATCTTCTAGTGAAAATGCGCGAGAAGCTCGAACTGCGCCTCACCGCCGCACATTTGGATCACGGTTTTTCGTCCGAGGGCCGCCGCCGCGCTTTTTTTTGCGAGAAGCTGTGCCGCGCATTAAACGTGCCGCTCGTCGCGGAATCGATCGACGCGCGCGCGAAGGCGCGACGCGCCGGCCGCTCCCTTGAAGACGCCGCGCGGGAGGAGCGGTACGCGTTCTTCCGTCGCGCCGCGCGAAAGGCGGGCGCCCGCACCGTCGCCGTGGGGCACACGTTGGACGATCAGGCTGAGACCGTGCTCCACCGGATCCTCCGCGGAACGGGGACGAAAGGCTTAGGCGGCATCCCGCCCGTGCGTCAAGACGGGAACTTGCGCATCGTCCGGCCGCTGATCGGCTGCCGGAAAAAAGATCTCGAGGCTGCCCTCCGCGAGGCCCGCGTTCCGTACCGCCGCGATCCTTCCAACGCCGATCCTGCGCACACTCGTAACCGCGTGCGCGCGAAACTCATCCCGCTCCTCGAATGCGAATTCAACCCGCGCGCTTCGGAAGCGCTCGCCGCGCTCGCCGACGCCGCTCGCGATACACAGGCATTCTTGGAGAAAGCGACCCGAGCCGCGCTACGCCGCGCAGCCGTCGGCCGCCCGCGACCGGGCCGGGTGACCCTCCGTGTCGCCACCCTGGCCCGGCTCGACCGCGCCGTACGTGCCGAAGCGCTCGCGCAGGCTTTCGCTCTCTGCGCAGGCACCGCCTACGGCCCCGGAGCGGCTCACCTCGAAGCTCTTAACGCACTCGTGGCCGCTCGCAGGGGACAAGCCAACCTCCCCTCCGGCATCACCGCCCGCCGTACTTCCGAAACGCTCGAACTTTGGATTGAGTAGATGCGCATCGCAGAAGCGGCGGAGGGTAGGGTTTCCGTCCTACGGGACCCCGAATGCGTCGTCCCTCGTACGGACGAAAACCCTACCCTCCGCCGCTTTGCCCTTATCGCTTCCGGGTGAGGAGCCGTTGTCTCTCTTTCGCTTCGTACGAGGGACGACGTATCCGAAGTCCCATAGAAGCGAAAGAGAGACAACGGCTCCGGATCCGGCTCCGGACCCCAGCCCGGCCGCCGAAGCGTGTTTGACAGCTCGAGGGAATACGGCTATAATTTCACGATTATTCAAACCTTGAAAGGGGGTGAATGTCTCAAGCATGTCAAAAGTCGAAGTCGGTCCGAACGAGCCGCTGGAAAAGGCTCTCAAACGCTTCAAGAAGAAAATCGAGCGCGAAGGCATCCTGAAAGCCCTCAAAGCCCGGAAGCATTACGAGAAGCCCAGCGAAGTGAAGCGGCGCAAAGCCCGCAGCAGCAAAAACCGCAGGAAATTCTAAGTAAGGTCTTCCTGACGTGGAAACTTCCTTCCTCCTGATCGCAGCCGCCGTGTGTGCGGTCGCCGGAACCGCTGGTTGGTTCCTGGGCGCCGCGCGTTCACGTTCGGCCGCCGCGGCAGCGGAAGCCCGCGTCGAAGAACTCCGCCGCCAGGTCGACTCCGCCCGCCAAGGCTTCGATGGGCTACGCGAAAAGCTGGAAACCTCTGAATCCGGCCGGATCAAGGCCGAAACCCACGCCGCGGAAGTCGAAACGCACGCCTCCGCCCAGATCGCTCTCCTCGAAGAATCCAAAACCAAACTCGCCGACGCGTTCAAATCCCTCGCCGCAGAGGCGCTGGCCCAGAACAACCGCGGCTTCCTCACGCTCGCCGAAGAAAAAATGCGCGGGCTTAAGACAGAGGCCGATCAGAACATCGACAAGAACCGCGCGGAAATCTCGGTCAGCGTCGCCGACATGAAGGCGCGGCTCGAGGAGTGCCAGACGTCCATTCGCTCGTTCGAGGGCGAACGCCGCCAGCTTTACGGACGGCTCGAGCAGTCGATGAGCCAGATATTGAGTACGGAACAACAGCTTCGCGTGGAAACCAGCGCGCTCCGGAACGCGCTCACGTCCAGCGCCGGAACGCGCGGCTCGTTCGGAGAGATGATTCTCGAACAGCTCCTGCAGGACAACGGCTTCGTCAACGGCGTTCATTACGAGACGCAAGTCCGGATGGGGGACGACGGGGAATCGAGGCCCGATTTCGTGGTGAACGTCCCCGGAAACAGAAAGCTCATCATCGACTCTAAAGAAGTCGCCGGTGAATTCGTTCTCGCTCACGAGACCGAAGATCCGTCCAAACGCAGGGAACACCTCGACAAACTCGCCCAGAACATCCGCTCGAACTATGTGCGTCTCTGCAAGCGGGACTACCTCTCGCAAATGAAAGACCAGGCACTGCCTTTCGTGGTCATGTTCATTTCGAACGAATCCGCCCTCCGCGATGTCCTTCAGCACGACCCGACCATTTTCCGCGAAGCCTGCGACAAAAAAATCTATCTCGCGAGCCCCCTTTCCGTCATTCCGCTCATCCATCTGGTCGGCTACGCCTGGCAGCAGCATCAGCTCGCCGCCAACGCCAAGGAACTCGGCGACACCGTGGAGGAGCTTGGGAACCGCCTCGCGACTTTCGTGAAACATCTGTCGGCGATGCGCGACGGCGTCGATAAGACGGCCGAATCTTGGGAAAAAGCGCTCGCTTCCTGGGATCGCCGCGTCGCGCCGCAGATCGAGAAGGCGCGCACGCTCGGAGGCCGCCTTAAGGAAACCGAACCGCTCCTTCCACTCGAGACGCGTATGCGCCTGCCTTCCCAACCCGCTCCGGCCCCGAATGAGCCCATCCCACCCGCTAAGATTTAGATAAAAGACCATAATCTATATAATATTATTTGCTTTTCACGTAGGCGGCTGATAATATTGGTGCCGTCACGGAACGCGAAGTTTTTAGGTGCACCTACCGGACTTTTAAGTTCGTCCTAGGAGATAGTGAAGCGATTCTCCGGCCCTGAAACGACCGCCCTTTCCGCGGGTGCTCCCGCCACCTTTCCCGCTCCAGAATTTCCATCTTCCATTATAAAAGTTTTTTTCTACTCGGTCGTCCGTCTGGAGGGCCTTTCATGAACAAGCTCGTCACCGCATTCCAGAAGAACAAGCTTGAGGAAGTGCGTGTGCACGTCAAAGAACTCAAAGGGTACGATCTGGTCGATATCCGGGTCTATACGGCGCTTGGGGAAGGCGAGGACATGATTCCGACGGGCAAAGGACTGTCGATCGACGTGTCCCGCTTCCTGGAGCTAAAAAAGGCGATACTCGATACGGAACAAACGTTGAGGGAGAACAATTTACTTAATGAGTAAGCTTATGGAGGCGCTGAAAGCGAGCGCCAAAGACAAACCCGCCGTCTCCGAAGAGACCGGCGCACGACCCGTCAAGACTGATTACGAAATGACTCAAGAACAGCTAGCCGAGATCTATTTCTCCGCCGCCGAAAAGAAGCCGCAGTCTCCGCCGCCGATGATCATCAAAGTCATCGAACGGCCTGGAATCGCGAGCGTGATCCCTTGGATTATCACCTCGATTGCCTTCCTTATAACGGCGTTCAGCCTTTTTTCCACCAAACGCGTCTTCGTCGACATCAAGGTAATCGACGAAAAAAGCGGCTATTTCGCCTCTGCGGAGCCGCCAGCTGCCGTCGTGGAGCCCGAGGCTCCGGTGGATCCCGGCGCGACGGAGGTTTCGATGCGCGGGGCGATGCTCGAAGGCGCAGGCCGGCTGAAGAGCGAGTTTTCGAACGAAGGGCTCATGTTGGTCAATACGTCGGTTGCGCCTTTCGCGCGGGCGAGCGTGCAGATGGCTCCGACGGATCTCTCGGACCGCAAGATCGTCTTTTACGCGCGCGGTGTACGGGGCGGGGAGAAGCTCGGTTTCTCCCTGAAGGACAAGAACAACAACTCCGCGTTCGAACGCGGCAAGGTGTATCCGTTTCCGGACGGCCTTTCGACCGAATGGCGCCGGGCCGAAATACCGCTCGAAGGCACGGCCAAGGAATTCAATCCGCGCAAGGTGATCAGCATGCGCTTTGAATTCGGGTCCAACGTCGACAACAAAGCGGGCGACACCGTGTACGTGAAAGACTTGAGGATCGTCTAAGACTCATGAACGTCATCGCGGTCTCCAATCAAAAGGGCGGGTGCGGCAAAACGACGACCGCGATCAATCTCGCGGCGTCGCTGGCGTCGCTCGGCCGCCGCACGCTTTTGATCGACCTCGACCCGCAAGCTCACGCGACGTTCGGATTGGGTTTCCGCGGCGAACCGCAGAGGCTCTCGATGTACAACGTGCTAACCGAGCAGGAAGGAAAGCGACAGAGCTTCCTCGAAAGCGTCATCGTTTCGGTTTCGGCGTGCTTCGACCTGGCGCCCTCGCATGTTCTTCTCAGCACAATCGAGCAAGAGTTCACGACCAAAGACGAATCGATCCAGCGCCTGCGCGAACTCCTCTCAAGCCTGTCGTTTCCGTACGATTACGTCGTGATCGACTGTCCGCCCTCCCTCGGGTTCCTCACGTTCAACGCCCTCCGTGCGGCGGAGACCGTGATCGTGCCTATCGAGCTTTCTTCGTTCTCCTTGATGGGCGTGGGTAAGCTTCTCAGTATGATCGAGCTTCTGAAGGTGAAGCTACAGCACACGCCGCGCGTGTTTGCCCTGCCGACGATGATCGACATGCGCACGCGCTTCTCGCGCCGGATGATGGACGAAATCCGGGGGGCGTTCGGGGAGCACGTGCTGAACAGCGCGATCCGCCAGACGATCTCGATCCGCGAATCGCAGGCCGCAGGCCGGCCGGTCGTTTCTCTCGATCCAAAATCGAAGGGCGCGATCGACTATCTCGTCCTCGCACAGGAAATCGCAAACAAGCTTCCCTCGGCCGCCGCCTCGCAGATAGAGGCGCCTCCCGCGGTGACGCCTGCCGACCGTTTGAAAGACTTCTCATTCCGGGCGATGGGCGCGCGTGAAGTGCATGTGGTCGGCGACTTCAACAACTGGCGTGTTTCGACGAACTCGCTCCTCTGGCAGAAAGAAGAGGGTGTATGGCAGAAGAAAGTCCATCTCGGACCGGGGCGCTACCGCTACAAGTTCGTCGTGGACGGCCGTTGGACCACCGATCCCCGAAACCAGGAAATCGAACCCAATCCGTACGGCGGGGTCGACTCGGTCCTCGAAGTCGATTAAAATAGGGCTCATGCCCAAGCCCACGTTCCGCCTCCTCGAATCGAACCTCATTTACAAAGGTAGCCGCGCGTCCTTCGTGAAGGACCGCTTCGAATTGAGTCGCGCGCCGGGCAAGATCGTCACGCGCGTGGTGCTGCGTCATCCGGGCGCGGTCGTGATTCTTCCTTTCTCGGCTCCGGGGAAAATCCTGCTCCTGCGCCAATTCCGCTACGCGACCCGCGGCGACATTGTCGAGGTGCCGGCCGGAACCATCGAAGCCGGCGAACGCCCGCTCGTCTGCGCCAAGCGCGAACTTGAAGAGGAGACCGGTTTCAGGGCGAGCCGCTGGAAATTTCTCACGCGCTTCTATCCCGCGCCCGGTATCTCGGACGAAGTGATGCATCTCTACCGTGCCGACGGGCTCAAGCCGGGCCGGAAGAATCTGGATCACGACGAATTTCTGGAGCATTTCGAAATCCCGCTCGAACGGGCGGTCGCTCTGGCTCGGAGCGGAAAGATCCGCGACGGAAAGACGCTCGTAGCGCTCCTTTGGGCCGCGCGGTTCGGCGCGAAATGAACGACGCCAAGCGGTATCAGAGGGAAAAGCTGCGGCTTTATTTTCTCGGAGTCGCGGTCGATCTGTGTGCGCTCCTCGTCCTTCAGGCGACCGGCGCTTCGGAAAGGGTAGCCCTCGCCGCCGCCGGCGCTCCCTTCAGGCTCGCGGAAATTGCCCTCTACATGTTGGTTTTCTTCCATGGACCCTGGCTCGCGGGGCTTCCACTCCGGTTCTACGCGGGCCACGTGGTGGAGCGGCGATGGAATCTCTCCACCCAAGCCTCCGGAGCGTGGTTCTTCGACGAGTTTAAACGCTGGGTGCTGGGCCTCGCGTTCTTCGTGCCGACGATGACGGGACTCGTTTGGGTCATGGATTCCTGCGGATCCTCCTGGTGGATGGCGGCCGCGGCAGGATGGACGCTCGTCACGCTTTTTGTCTCCACGATCTTTCCGACCGTGATTATTCCTATTTTTTACCCGGTGAAACCCGTGACAGGTGAGTTGCGCGAGCGGATCGCCGAGCTTTTCGCGCGTTTCGGAGTCCGCCTCGTGGGCGTCTACGAACTCGCGCTGTCGAAGAAAACGAAGAAAGCCAACGCCATGCTTGCGGGGATCGGAAACGCGCGCCGCGTGTACCTTGGAGACACGCTTCTTGGCGGATTCGAGCCCGATGAAACACGGATGGTGGTCGCACATGAGCTCGGACATCACGTCCTCCGCCACATTCCGAAGGGACTCGCTTTCCATACCGTAGCCGCCGCAGCAGGTTTTTTTCTTCTCGACCGGATCGGCGGCCCCCTCGTACGCGCTGCGGGTGGATACGCTCTTTGGGATCTCGCCGTTTTTCCAACCGTCGCCCTTCTTTCTACATTGGGCGCGCTCGCGTTCGTTCCCGCGCAGAACGCGTTCTCCCGCCGCATGGAGTATGAAGCCGACGCGTTCGCCTTGAAAGCTTTCCCTTCGCGCGCAACGTTCGAATCGCTGATGCGCCGCCTGGCGTCGAAGAACCTTGCCGACACCGACCCCGACCCCTTCGTAGAATTCGTTTTTTACAGCCACCCGTCCATTTCGAACCGCGTGAAACGCGCGCAAAGTCTGCCGTCGTGAAGCGACTAGGAGCGGTCTTCCTCGCGCTGTCGCTTTTGACGGGAACGCCGGCGGGAGCAGAGGGCCGCCGTCAGGCGATCGTCTCCTGGGTAATCGACGGCGACACGTTCCAGACCTCCGATGGCGAGCGGGTGCGCCTTTTGGGCATCGATTCCCCGGAATACCAGCCGCATCGCCGGAAGATCGATCCGTTCGGCAAGGAAGCGTCGGAATTTGCCAAAAAAACGCTCACCGGGAAGAAGGTGCTCCTCGAAGGGGACGTGGAACCCAAGGACAAGTACGGCCGGACGCTCGCGTACGTGTATCTTCCTGACGGGACCTTCGTGAACGAGAGCATCGTCGCCCAAGGACTCGCCAAAAGCCGCTATTACAAGCCCAACGGAAAGCACCGCGAGGAACTGAAAGCGGCTCAAAAGGCGGCTAAGAAGGCCAAGAAGGGCATTTGGAGCCTCGAGGCGTCTTCCGCCGGGCGCGGGTCTTCTTGATAATTGGGACGAAAGGGTTTAAAATGTCCTCAAAAAGGTCCCTTTATGATTAAAGAAGCCAAAATTTCCTCGGTAGTTTCTCTTTTTCCGCTGCCGCAGTACGTCGTCGTGCTCGAGGACGTGCAGAAGACACGGCTCGTCCCTATCTGGATCGGCGTGAACGAGGGGAACGCCATCGCGCTCGAGATGCAGGGCGAAAAGTTTCCGCGCCCCCTGACGCACGACCTCATGGTGAATATGCTGAAGACACTCGGCGCCGAGATCGAGAAGGTCGTCGTCAGCGATCTCCGCGACAACAGCTACTACGCGATCATTTTCGTGAAACACGACGGGAAGACGATCGAGATCGACGCGCGGCCGTCGGACTCCCTGGCGCTGGCCGTGCGCGTGCACTGCCCGATTTTCATCGACGAGAAAGTGTTGAACAAGTGCCCCCAGATCGACGGCTCGATTACGCAGGACGACGTTGATAAGTTCAAGGACATGCTGAAGACGATGTCCTCGGAAGAGTTCTTTAAGACTCTGGAAGAATCTCCCGCGGCGGACGGCCCCGATCTCAAGGCTTTCTCCGCGTTCGGCGAGGACGAGGAAGATGACGAGGAAACCGAAGACGAAGAGGAAGAAGATGACGAGCGCTGAAGCGCCCGTCCACTGACGGTGGGCGCTCAAGGGGTAGGGCTTTACTTCGACGCCAAGCGCGTCTATCTGGTCGAGCTCCGCAAGGAGTTCGGCGAAATCCATATTTCCCGTTCCGCCGAGATCGACGTCCCGCCTCCGGCATCCGGAATGCTCCATGAATTCGGCCCCGAGACCTGGGAAGCCATCCGCCAGGCGTTCGACCGCACGAAGATCCAGTCGCGCAGTATCGCAATCGCGCTCCCCGAGCGCGAGATCATGGTCCGCTACTTCGACATGCCGCTTTTGCCGAAAAAAGAACAGACGGCGGCGATCCGTTTCGAATCCCAAAAATACCTCCCGTTCGACGTCCGCGATCTTTACTCCGACTACGAACTTTTTCCCGACAAACGCCACAAACGCATGGGTGTCGCTTTCCTGGCCTCGCGGAAGAAGATCGTCGACGACGTCGCGCACAATCTCGAGCAGATGGGTGTCCGCATCGCGGCGGTCGAGACCGTATCGGTCGCGCTCATCCGCACACTTCCTCCGGCGGCCGTAAAAACCGAGGTCCAGGCGCTCGTGTTGATCGACCGGGACGGCGCGCTCACGACCGTCGTCTTCCGCGGCAAGTCGATTCTCATGTCGCGCTCGAGCGCTCCGCGTCCCGCGCCGCTCGGCGTCGCCGCGACCGCGCCCTCGGAAGAGGTCGTCGCGGAAATCCGCCTGGCGTTCAATTATTTCTCCAAAAGCTTCAAGGGTGAGCCGATCAAACGGATGCTCGTGAGCGTGGATCCGGGCGAGGAGCTGATCGGCTGGGAGGAGCTGCTTCAACGCGAATTCGGGCTACCCGTTTCGACGATCAACGCCATCCATACGCTCGGCCGCACGAAGACCGTTTCCCCGGGTATGGCCGTCGCCATCGGCGCGGCGCTCCGCTGGGTGATGCGCGATGCGAAGGTGAACCTGCTTCCGCACACGACCGCCAAGCGGGTCGAGAGCCAGTCGCTTTCCCCGGAAGAGGAGAAGGAAGTCCTGCAGAAATGGGCCATCCGCTTCGCGATCGCGGGCCTGGTGGCGCTGGTGGCTCTGCATTTCGCGCTGGGCGCGCAGCTCGACGACCGCAAGAAGAAGCTCGACGCGGCCCGCCGCTCCCCGGCGCGCGCGGCCACCGCCAACGCGGGCATGTCGCCCGATCAGTTGAAACAGCGCGAAGCCGCGATCAATAAGAAGCTGGTTTTCCTTTCGAATGTCTTCGAAAAGCGCGTTCTGGTCACCTCTAAACTCGTCGAGGCGGCGCGCGCGCTGCCCGAGGAAGTCCGCCTCTCCTCGCTGGATTATTCGGATCCCGGAGACAGGGAAGGCAAGTCATTCCCGACCATGAAACTCGAGGGGATGATCTCGCTCAGCAATTCCGGGAGCGAGCTCGCACTGGCGAACCGGTTCGTCACGGCGCTCAAGGAAAACGAGGCCTTCACGCGCGGATTCGCGGACGTCAAGCTGACGGCGGTCCGCAAGAGCGTTCCGGCTCAGGACCAAGTCGCCGCGCGGCCCGGTTATGTGAGCGTCGACTGCGTGCCCGTGGAGGTGCGTGGCTGATGGCCATCGAATTCAGAAACACCAAAGAGAAGCTGATCGCGCTGGGAGCGATCGTCACGCTCGTGACGGCGTTCATTGGTTGGAATTTCGTCGCCCGTCCGAAATCCGCGACGGCCAAGAAGCTCGAGGTCTCGCGCCGCGGAGACATCGAGAAGACGGATATCGTCCGCCGCATCGCCGAAGGGGAGACGAAGTTCGAATCCTACAGGGCTCGCCTAGCCGAGAAGCGCGAGTCGAGCTGGTTCATCGAAACGCTCAACGAGATCGCCGATCGCGCGGAGATCAACCTCTCTCTCGTGACGCCGCTTCCGCGCGTCGCCGGCGAAAGCTTCGAGCGTATTCCGCTGCGCATCGAGATGACGTGTCCCTATGGAAAACTCGGGGCGTTTCTTGAGGCAGTCGAGAACCACACGCCGACCATCCGCGTCGAATCGCTCCGGATCGAAGGCTCAGGCGACCCGTTGAAGACGGCCGACGAATTACGCGTCTCCTTGACGCTCGCGGTTCTGCGCCCGTCGGAGCCGCTTTGATGCGCCGCGCCTTTTCGATCGCCGCAGCGCTTATCGCGCTCGCTTCCGTCTCCTTCGCGGCGGAAGCCCCAAAACCCCACGCCGCCCAAAAACCCGACGCCGCCAAAGTCGCCGCGCCGAAAGTCGAGGCCGTGACCGCGTCCTTCGACCGGGCGGTGAGAGACCCATTCAATTTTTCAGGAGCTGGGCCGGTCCAAAAGACCGACAAGCCGAAACAGACGGGCTACACGCTCGAAGGGATCGTTTGGATGTCCGACCGTCCGCAGGCGATCGTGAACGGAAAGATCGTCGAGCGCGGCTCGAAGCTCGACAACGCGGAAATTTTGGATATCGATGAAAAAGGTGTTAAAATGCGCGTAGACGGCAAAGAGCTTCTTCTTAAGCCTAGGGGACAAAATTAAATGCGTAATTTGAGGAAGTTTATAAACGTTTTTTTAATCGTTTTCTCAACCGTCGCTAACCCTTGCGCGATCCTCGCGGAAGAATTGGAAGAAGCGGAGGGCGAGGCCGACGTCGCGACGGCGGTGCGCGGCGAAGACAATCTCGTTTCGATGAACTTTGACGGTGCGCAGCTACGCGACGTGCTGAAGATTCTTTCCCAGCAGTCCGGCCTTAATTTCGTGGCGAGCGAAGACGTCGAATCGAAGAAGGTGACGGTTCTCTTGGAGGACGTTCCTGTCGGCGACGCACTTGAGAGCATCGTGCGCGCGAATTCCCTCCGCTACGAACGAAAGCCCGGCTCCAACGTCTTTGAGGTCTCCGCCGCGGAAGACACCTCGGGCGGCGTCCAGACGCGCGTCTTCATGCTCCGCTACACGCGTCTTTCGATTTCTCCTCTGGACGTGGGCGGTCAGAGCGCGATTAATGATCTCCTCAAACCCGAAGAAGTCAGTGCCATCACGGCATCAGCCGGAGGCGCGGGCGCGGCAGCGGGCGCCGGAGCGGCGGGCGCCGAGTCGACCGGCACGGAACTTGCGCTGGTCGCCGAACGCGGCGTCGATAAGATCGTCGCGACGCTCCTTTCCGAGACCGGAAAAGTCACGGTCGACATCCACACCAACAGCTTGATCGTCACGGACGCCCCAGCCGTCCTCACAAAGATCGAGAAAGTACTCGAGAAGATCGACGTACCCACGCGTCAGGTCATGATCGAGTGCCACTTGATCGAGGTCTCAAAGACGGTGCTCGATGACCACGGCGTCGATTGGGGCGGCGCGAACGGCGCGCTCCTGGCGTTCGAGGGCGCCGACCGCTCGACTGCGTTTCCTTTCGCGGAGAGCATTTTCACGAACAGCTCCGAGCTTCGCGCCGCAACCCGGCCGAAGTCTGCGATCACGATGGGAACGGTCAGCGCAGAAAACTTCAGCGCAACGCTCCGCTTCATCACGAGCCAGTCCGATTCGAAAATCCTCGCGCGTCCGCGCGTGCTCACCCTGAACAACGAAGCCGCCAATATCCGTCTCGTCACGAGCGCGGCGATCGCGCGCACCTCGACCATCACGGCGTCCGAAGGCATTACGACGCTCCAGACGGGCCAAGCCTCGCGGACAGACGTCGGCATCAGCCTGCGCATGACTCCCCAGGTGAACGAAAACCGCACGATCACGCTCTTCGTCGAGCCCTCTGTGACGACGGTCGCGGCGTCGACGTTCTTCCCGTCGGATTTCCTCGACCCCACCACCCGGTCGGTGCGGACGATGGCTCGCGTAAAGGACCATGAAACGCTCGTGATCGGCGGCCTCATCGACCGCAACCATTCACTTACCGACAAACGGATCCCGGGACTCGGAAGCATTCCGTTCTTCGGCAACGCGTTCGCCTACAAAGAGCGCGGCAAGGCCGACCGCGAGCTGATCATCTTCATCACGCCCCACATCGTGGAAGGGTACGACAGTCTGGCCGCGCAGAGCGCGACCGCGCCGGGCCGCGACACGGCGGTACGCCGCACCCTCGATTACTTCGTGAAAGAAGAAATGGAGCTCGCCACGGACCCGCTCGAGGACGCTGGTGCGGCACGCTTTCCGATCGACCGCCAGGAAAAGGCGATGCTCAAGCAGAGCGCCAAGCGCCCGGTCGCACCCTCCCTCGAGAAGGAAATGAGCCGCGCGCTCGATTCGCTCAGCCAAAAGAACGCGAAGTAACCTTGGGTAAACCCCACGTTCGGCTCGGCGAACTGCTGATCAAAGAGGGGAAAGTCACCCTCGCCGACATCGAACGCGCGATCGAGCTCCAAAAAAAAGACGAAACCTTCCTTGGCACCATCCTCGTCAAGCTCGGGGCGATCAGCGACGAGGATCTCGCGATCGCGCTCTCGAAGCAGCTCGGCGTCGCTTACGTTTCACGCGCGAACGGCCTCTTGATCCCCATGCTCGATCAGGAGCTCAACAAACTCGTTCCCGAGGATTTCGCCCGCCGCCATTCCGTGCTGCCGATCCAGCTCGCCGGAGATACGCTCCGCGTGGCCATGATCGACCCGACCGACATCGTCCTTCTCGACAACCTGAACCGCATCACGGCCCGATCGATCGACCGCGTGATCGCCACGAAGAAGGAGATCGACGCCGCGATCGGCCAGTTCTACGGCGAAGGCGGCATGCTGAAAACCGCCATCGAAGCCTCCTTTCAGGCGAAGGAGCTGATCGGCGAAAGGGAGGACTTCGACTCTCAAATCTCGCTCGACGACCTCGTCGCCAGCGCCGAGAAGGCGCCGGTCATCAAGCTCACGGACCTCATCATCCGCCAGGCAATCAAAGAACGCGCCTCGGATATCCATCTCGAGCCGTTCGCGAACAAGATCGCGATCCGCTTCCGCATCGACGGCGTCCTGCGCGAAATATCGCCGCCGGACAAGTCGATGATGCTGCCGCTCATCTCGCGCGTGAAGATTCTCGCGAAGATGGACATCGCCGAGAAGCGTCTTCCCCAAGACGGGAGCTTCCGTGCCACGATCGAGAACCGCGCGATCGATTTCCGCGTGTCGACGATCCCGACCGTGCACGGCGAGAAGATGGTTCTTCGTATCCTGGACCGCTCGTCCCTCAGTCTCACGCTGGACGGCCTGGGTTTCTCGCCGGACGAGAGCGCCATGTTCCGCAAAGCGATCAACCGGCCCTACGGTATGATTCTCCTGACGGGCCCGACCGGAAGCGGCAAAACGACCACCCTTTATTCGGCTCTCAACGAACTGAAGAGCGGCGAAAAGAACATCGTCACCATCGAAGATCCGGTGGAGTACCAGATCCAGGGCATCAACCAGGTCCAGGTGAAGTCGTCGATCGGGCTCACGTTCGCGAGCGGCCTCCGCGCGTTCCTGCGTCAGGATCCGGACATCATGCTCGTCGGCGAAACCCGCGATCTCGAGACCGCGCAGATCTGCGTGCGCGCGGCGCTCACGGGCCACCTGGTTTTCACGACCCTTCACACCAACGACGCCCCGACGGCCATCAACCGCCTTATCGATTTGGGTATTGAGCCATTTTTCGTCACGTCGTCCCTGCTTCTCACGGTCGCGCAGCGTCTGGTCCGGCGCCTTTGCCCGAAATGCAAAGAGCCGGTCGCCGCGGCCGAATCCGGGCTTCCTTCGCCGTTTAAGGACGAAGCGAAGACCGTGTTCACGGCCCGGGGTTGCGACGCCTGCGCCAACACCGGCTACCTCGGCCGAATCCCGATTTTCGAGATGATGTCCATGAGCGAGAAAATCGAGACGCTCGCTCTTCGAAACGCCGGCATGGCCGAGATCCGCGAGGCCGCGCGCGCCGCAGGAATGGTGACTCTCGAAGAAAGCGGCTACAGAAAAGTGCTTCGCGGCGACACCTCGCTCGAGGAAATTCTCCGCATGACGATGAGCGGTGGCTAAAGAGTGGCGACTTACAGTTATACCGCGCGCGATTCGCGCGGCGGCCAGCTGACGGGCTTTCAGGAAGCCACGAACGAGTCCGAGGCGGTGAAGATCCTCCAGACGCGGGGACTCACCATCACGAAAATCGGCCAGCCATCCGACGCTCATTCGACGGGCCGCAAAAAACGCCTCCGCAAACGCATCAAACAGGAAGATTACCTCGTTTTTACGCGCGAGACCGCGACGCTTCTCGAAGCAGGCATCCCGCTCCTTCGCACGCTCGAGGTCATCGCCGAACAGGTCGAAAGCGCGAAACTCAGGACAACGGTCATCCAGATGATCACGGACATCAAAGCCGGGTCGACGTTCAAAGACGCGGTCGCGCACCACCCTAAAATATTCCCGGGTCTCTGGGTCCATCTACTCGAAGCGGGCGAGCTCTCGGGAAATCTCACGCTCGTCCTCAGCCAGATCGCGGAGCATCTCGAGACGAGCATCGGCATGAAGAAGAAGCTCGTGTCGGCGCTCGCGTATCCCGCGGTCCTCATCTGTGTCGCGGTCGGCGCCATATTCGTGTTCCTCCTCAAGATCATCCCGGTGTTCGACGATCTTTTCAAGAGCATGAACGCGCAGCTGCCTTTTCTGACGCAGGTAGTCATCAATCTCAGTCACGCGCTGCAGAAATATTTCGTCTGGTTCATCGTCGCCGTGGCCGTGGCTTCGTGGCTTTTCAAGCGCTGGATCGCCACGCCGACGGGCCGCCGAGCGATGGACGCGCTTCTTCTGCGCCTGCCGGTTTTCGGGAACCTCATGCGCGATGTGATCGTGGCGCGCATCACGGTCAATCTGGCGACGCTCGTGCGAAGCGGGGTGAACATCATCCAGTCGGTGGATATCACCTCCAAGGCCGCCGGCAATGCGCTCTACCGTGAAGCGCTGGAGCGCACGAAAAATGACCTTCAGCAGGGGAAGGCGATGTCGTCCTCGATGGCGGAGAGTCCGCTCTTCGCGCCGATCGTCGTCCACATGGTGATGATCGGAGAGGAGAGCGGAAAGCTCTCCGACATGCTCGGGAAACTCGCCGATTATTACGAGGACCGGGTCGAGGTTTTTCTCGGCCGGCTCGGTGTCCTCATTGAGCCCTTGATTCTAGTCGTGATTGGCGGGGTGATCGCTTTTCTCGTTATCGCAATGTTCTTACCGATACTCAGTCTCAGTCAAATCGTTAAATGAAGGCGTCGAAACCGATTAAAGAGTTAAATAAAACCTTTAATAACTGTTGCGCCAACTCCGCTGGAGTGATATACTAACAAGTAGAAAGAATAACCAATACTAAGTTTTGTTGGGGTGTACATAAAGGGGGAAAGTTATGATTAACCTGCTCGGATCCAAGCGCTTGGGCAACCAAAAAGGCTTCACGCTGCTTGAAATCCTGATCGTCATCATCATCCTCGGCATTCTCGCCGCGTTGGCCATTCCGGTGTATTCGGCCGTCCGCGAAAAAGCCGTGAAACAAGAAGGTTACCAGCAGTTGGCGGCGACGCGTGAAGCGCAGCAGCGTTACTTTGCGGCCTACAACGCGTACACCAACGATACGGGTCTGCTCGAATACGACCCGAACGCCGTAGCGGCGGGCGTGTCCAAGCACTACGACTACACGTTCCCTGCGGCGTCGGCGACGGCGTTCACGGTTCGTGCGACGCGTAATTCGACGGCGCCTACGCCGCCGGCCGCGTACTACCTCGAAGTCAACGAGGCGGGAACGATCACGGAAGTCTAAAGAAACCGGAAAGCCAAGCGGTCCTTACAGGCCGCTTGGCTTTTCTTTTTTGAGGGCCCGAAGCGTGCGAAACAGTCAAGATGGAATGACTTTGACGGAGATCACGATCGTCTCCGTGATCCTCGTGATGATGGCGGGCCTGGCGATTCCCAGTTATTTCAAAACCGTCGAGGAATCCCGCTCGAGCGAAGCGAAGGCGAATTTGAGCACGCTCCATTTCGCGCAGAAAATCTTTCGCGAGAGCAACTCGGCGAAGAAATTTTATCCCGTCGGCGGCGGGACGAAGACCACGACCTCCGACCTCACCGAAATCACGACCCAGCTGAACGTCGATATTTCCCCGAATTTTTATAATATCGAGATCGAAACCGCCGGAGGCGGAAGCACCTCCGCTTACACGGCGACCGCCACTCGCTCGAACGACTCGACCCGCAGATATCGAGTAAACGAATCCGGCGTCGTCATCAAGCTCTAAGGGAGCCGTTATGAGGAAAGTCTCAGCCGTTCCGAAAGCGCCGATCCTGGCGCTTTTTATGCTTTCCGCGGTGTCTGCGGCCCTCGCGACGGACGTGGATAAATCCACGGAATATCCCGTGCCGTCCGGCATCTACGACGGGATCACCGTTTCGCGCTACCTCCGCATGGGAATTCCCACGGCCGCGGTTCCCAGCGTGGACGCCCACACCCCGAACGCCGGCACGGCGAATCCGGTGACCGCATCCCAAGCGACTCTGACCATCAACGGCAACGTTTATATCCATCCGCTCGATCTCAATCTCACGGACGCGCAGCCGCCAGCCCCTTACGTGCCCCTGGATACCGACGGCGGCGCCGGAGCCACAGTACCGCTTCGCGACGTGGTCATCGACGAGAAGCTGACGGTGGACGGCACGACGTTCCGCGTCGTTCCGCTCAATTGGTGGGGCAATAGCCACTGGACTGCCGTGAATGTCCCCGGTGCCGTCACTGGTGACAGCCGCGGCAGCGAATTCCAGGTCAACGGTGACATTCACGCCTACGCGTATCGCGCTTCCCAGAGGTATCCCGATCAAAACGACACGCGCGTCCATTTCGGGCCAACGAAGGTAAGCGGTGTCTCGTGGCTCGACATGCGGGCCAAGACAGGCATGATCGACGCCAATCAGTGGGCGCACGGCATGAGCACGCTTTATTTCCGTGCCGATCCGATGCTCGTTTTGAACGGCTACTCGCGAGCCAACGTCGGTATCGGCACGACGAATCCCACTTATCTTCTGCAGGTGGGCGATCCGGGCTCCGGCCTGCAGGCGATCGCGCATTCATGGGACATTTATAGCTCGCGCGCCTACAAAACCGACATCCGCCCTTTTTCGCCCGCCGATTACAGATTGGCCGCCGACAGAGTGGGGGATCTGAACCTCGTTCGTTTCCGTTACAAAGAGGACAAGCCAGGCGACAAGAAAATACTCGGATTCATCGCCGAGGAAGCTCCAAATGAAATTCTCTCACCGGACGGCAAAGCCGTGAGCCTCGGGGACACGCTGGGTTTCCTGCTGGCGGCCATCAAAGGCCTCAAAGCCGAAAACGACGCGCTCCGGACCGAGATCGAGCGGCTCGAAACCGCCGGGGGGAGGCTTTTGTGAGGCGGCTCGCTTTCATCCTCCTCTTGGGTTTCGCACTGACGCAGGACGCGCGCGCGGCCGAAATCGACGTTACCACGTATTACGACGCCCCTTTCGGCGATTACAAAGAATTCCGGCTCTCCGGCACTCTCGCCGCAGGGCTCGTCGACGCCGATCCGGGTCCTCTTTTGATCGGCGCCGGAAGCTACACGGCCGCTTTCTTCGGCGGCTTCAACGTGTGGAACAATGACATTCCCGGGCACCTCGGGGCGAGCCGCGGCGGAGGGCTCACGGTCACGGGAAATCTCGACATTCAGGACGCCCTCGGGATCTCGCTTCTTTACGTGAACGCGACGACCGACCGCGTCGGCATCGGGACGCGGGCGCCCGCAGCGGCGCTCGACGTGCGCGGCGAAGCCAAGGCGATCAACCTCTTCGCGTATGCGTCTCCGCTCGACCCGACCCAGCCGTACGCGGAAATGAACACCGAGGTCACGCCAGAGCGCTTCGGGGCGGGCTACTGGTGGAACCAGACGTTCCCGCATAGATACCGTTTCTGCACGATGCACATCGACGGCGATCCGATCGCGATCCAATCGATCGACAAGAGTGCGATGGGGCTGGGAGGCTTGGGCCGAGGCCAGCTCATCATAAACGGCATGCCCGTCGGCTACGTCACGTACGACGCGAAAGTGATTCTCGTTGTGGGAGAACCCCAGCAGAACCAAGTCCTCGACCCCGATCCCGACGAGGCTACCGGTGACGGAGACGGGGATCCGAATCAGGGCGACTATCCCGTGGCGCTGCCGAAGCCGCAGGCCTTCGCCCATCAGTGGTATCAGTTCAGTTCCCGCGAGTACAAAAAGGACATCGTGCCTTTGATGCCCGCGGAGTATGGCACGATTCTCTCTTCGCTTGCGGTGATGGATGTCGTTCGCTACCGTTTCCATTCGGAAAGCGGCACGACGAAACCGCACGTCGGGTTGATCGCCGAAGACGTGCCCGAGGACATGGCGCAGTCCGACCGCAAATCCATCGGACTAGGCGAGCAGGCCGCGTTTCTCCTGGCGTCCGCTAAAGCGCTCAGGGGCGAACAGGACGACATGCGCGCCCGCGTCGAAAGGCTGAAAAAATCATGAACGCGCGCTTTTTCGCAACGATCGCTCTTGCCGCATTCATCGCAGCGCCTTTGCCGGCGCTGGCGGACGACGTGACGGTTCGAACGACCTATCCGAACCGCTTCGGCGAACACACGAACGCCGACACCGAAAGCTCTCTAACGGTGGGGTCTCTCACGCAGGGCGCCTCGACGAACGTCTTCGGGGACGTCTCGATCGTGGGCGATCTCGTCATCACGAAGCCGACGAACGGCCTCGTACGCATCGCCCCCTCGCACGGCCCTTACCAGGAAGACGGCCTGCGCGTGCACCCCAACGGAAGCGTTTCGATCGGCAGCAACGTCGTCCTGCCGGCCGCGAATCCGCCCAAACTAAAGTCCCATACGACGCTGAAGGGCCGCCGACTTTACGCGTACGGCGATCCCGCGGACACACACACGGTGTACGGGCTCATGCAGGGGTATCTCGATACTTCAGCAAGTTCCTATCATCTCCAGCGCAAAGCGCTCTTCGCGTCGCGTCCTGTCGCCGGCGGCAACATCATCGATCCCGCCGCCGGAACGTACGGGCCTCTCCGCATCGACGGCAGAGAAGTGCAAATGGGCCCACAGTACGATCCGAACGTACCGACGGGACGTGGAAACCCCTCCGATCCTTGGTTTACAGGAATGCTCGAGCGGGTCATCATCGGCACGAACGAGATGTGGCTCGATCCGGTCGATACGCCGGAACCTGAGATTTTCCTTCAGGTGGGCCATCCGACCGATCCCGACCCCACCGATCCCGAGCGCATCCCCGGCATAAACGGTGCTCCAGACGAGCCGCCGCAGCCGACCGGCGGCGCGGCGAGTAACTGGCGGGTTTTCAGCTCGCGTGAGTATAAGAAGGACATCGTGCCGTTCGACGCCGCCGCGCAGGCGGGCGCGCTCGAGGCGATCTCCCGGCTCGACGTGGTCCGCTACCGCTTTAAGAGCGAGCCCGTGAACGCCAAGCCGCATACCGGCGTGATCGCGGAGGACCTCCCCGCCGCCATCCGCTCGGCGAGCGGCAAAGGCCTGGACCTTGGCCAGGCGTATTCCTACGCCGCGGCGGCGCTCAAAGCGCTGAAGACCGAGAACGACGTGCTCAAGACCCGTCTCGAAAAGCTCGAAGCGGAAGCGGCGGCCCGAAAGGCGCGGCCGTGAAACTCTCCTCGGCGCGTGGTCTTACGCTCGTCGAGATCGTGATATCCGCTCTTCTTATTTCGACCGTCATGGCGCTTCTTTTGAACGCGTTCGTAAACGCCAGTAAATGGATTTCTCCCGAGAACAACATCGCTCACGGCCTCGCGCGCGAGAAATTGGAGAATCTTCTGGAAGAGGTCCGCCAGGACCGTTGGGACGACGCGGCTCGGCGCCTGCATCCCGATTACGATCCGCCGTCCGAAGCTCTCACGTTGAACGCCGTCGCCTACACGCGCGACTACGACGTGGAGGCTGTGACCGGGAGGCCCTACCGCAAAGCGAAGGTGACCGTCCAATGGCCTTCTTAAAATCTTCCCGCGGCGTCACGCTGGTGGAAATCGTCATCGCGGTTCTCCTCATCTCGGTGATCTTCCTCGGGTCGACGACGGTCTACGTGACCGCACTCAAATTCTTCAACGCTGTCCGCGACAAGTCGCCGCAGGTTTACGGCTTTCTCGCCGCCGAGACGGTCGTCCGGAAAGTCGCGGTCGCGAGTGAGGCTATCGTGAACGACTCGGGCTCCTCGAACGGCGCGTCGACCTTGGACGCGGATGGCCTGAACTACGTGACCGGTAAACAGATCAAGATCCGCTGGGATTTCACCCTCGCTGATTGGACGCCGCTCAACACGCCTTCCAACACCGCGGACGATACGTGGGTGAAATACAAGATCATCGAGAATCCCGGCGGTTCCGGGACCTACCGACTTTACACGCGCAAGGACGCGAGCGTCACGGCCGACGTCACGACCGCTGACGAAGAAGTGGACACGCTTCTCACGCTAGGAGCCAATTCCGTGTTCCGCCTTTCAAGCCCGAGCGGCAACGCCGAAGGTGCGGCGACCACGGTGGATGTGCATCTGGAAACCGTCGGAGGCAGCTCGTCCCAGACGGTCGTGATCCATACCGACACCGCCGTGGGCGGGGGCGCCAAAAGATGAAACCGAGACCCTCGAGCGATTCCGGGCTCGTCCTCACGATCGTCGTAATCACGATCCTCATGATGCTCGGGCTTGTGGCCGCCGTCCTCAGCCTGGCGGCGAACCAGCGCCTCCTTTCCGACGAATTGAGCTCCCGGCACGTGCGCGCCTATTACCGGGCGAGGGGAGGGGTTGTGGAGGCTCGCTGGCGCATCCGGAACGACCAGACTGCGGACATCGGGGGAGGCGGGACGTTCACGAACGCCGCCTATAATCCGGCCCCTTACTTCATCGATCTCGACGCGAACGCCGTCCACACCGCACGAACGGACGACGACGACGTGCGCGTGGACATCGGCGCGTTGGATGCAGCGACGGGCGTGCGCCCGGTCGAGGTTACGGGCTTCGAATAATAACCTTTAATAAACCTGTTGCAAACCACATGGATTTCCTTTACTTTAATCGCATGCTCGCCCGCCTAAGCACCTCGCCGGAACGGAAGGACTCTTGAGCAAACGGACATGGGCCGTCTTTCTCGCGGCCACCACATTCCTCATCACCGGATTCACCATCTTCCTCCTTTATAACAGCCGGGAGGCCGAGAAGAAGATCCGCGTCCAGAAGGAGGTCGAGCTTTCCAAGAAGATGGTGGAGCTCACCGAGAAGCAGGGGCAGATATCCACTCTCCTCAAGCAGAAGCTCGATCTCGAAGAACAGTTCCACGTCAAGATCGCCTCGCTCGAGACGACCATCAAGGATTATGAGGAAAACTCCAAGGCCGCTGCGGCGCGTATGGAGGCGGTGCTCGAGGAGAACGAAACCCTGAAGCGCGACTTATCCGCGCGGGACAAGAAGATGTCCGACCTGACCCGCCGCATGCGCACTCTTGAATCCGACAAAACGGACCTTCTCGAATCCCTTTCCAAGAAGGCCACCGCGAAGGCCACCGAGAACGCTTCCTCAGCCGTCCCCGCCGGAGACGAGCGTCCCGCCGTGACGGGCGATTTCGGCGCGCCCGAGGTGAACCCGGTGAAGCTCGGCAAGATCGTGGTTCAGAAATCGTCCGGCCGCGCGGCGCGGGTCGAACACATTGACAAACTTTACGGATTCATCGTCATCAACGCCGGCGCGAAGGACGGTCTTCGTGCGAATTCGGTCGTGAACATCGTCCGCGGGAACAAGCTCATCGGCAAGGCGGTCGTTCAAAAGGTACGCCCCGACATCTCGGCCGCGACGGTGATGTCCGAATGGACGCGCGACGAGATCAAAGTCGGCGACATGGTTAGCCGGTTTTCCTAAAGTCCGGGGCCGCCTCCCTTGTCCGGCGCCCTTTTTCGTGGTTTACTTCTTAAGATGAAACTTCCCCCCTTAGCCTCCGCGCTCGCGGCCGTCACTACTCTTGTTTGCGTCTCCATGCCCGCTTTCGCGGACGTCGTCCGCCTCAAGAACGGGCGAGACCTTTCCGGAACCGTTTCCAAGGCCAACGACGGCACGCTCGCGCTTGCGATCGCCGGCGGCGTCGTAAAGCTCGATCCGGAAGACGTCGAATGGACGGTCCGCGGCACGGACGAGGAAATTGAGGGCAAACGCCGCGCGGCCTCTCAGTACGAGCGCGCCGAGCTGGCACGCGAAGCGGGGAATTGGGTCGTGGCAGCCGAAGCGTACGAGCGTGCCGCCGAACTCACGGCGAGCGCCGATCTTTTGAACAACGCAGGCACGGCCTGGGCACAGGCGGGGAACATCGACCGCGCCGTGCCGCAATTTCGCCGGGCCCTTTCCGAGAATCCTTCCCATGCGGCCGCGCGGCGCAATCTCGCAGCGGCTCTCCGCGAACGCGGCGCGGCGTCCTACGCCAAAGGCGAATTCGAAGCCGCGCTCCTTTTGTGGCGCGAGGCGTTGAGGCTTTCCGGCGGCGGCGCCGATCTTCTGAACGACTTGGGCTCTTCGCATGGCATGCTCGGCAACCGTGCGGCCGCCGAGCGCTTCTACAAGAAGGCGCTCCGCGTCGCGGCGGGCCACGGGACGGCTTCGCGGAATCTGCGTACGCTGGCGGGGAACGCGTGAAACGCGCCCGCGGGTTCACGCTCGTCGAGATTCTGATCGCCGTCACGGTGCTCGGCGTGCTGACGGCTCTGGCGTCCATCACCTATTTCCGCCACCGCGAGAACGCGATTCGCGCCGAGGCGCTCATCAACATGGACGCCATCCGCCGCGCCGAGCTCCTCGAGCACGAGGCGACCGGGACCTACGCGAACGCCGGCGACACCGCCGCGATCAACGGCCAGTTCGGCCTCGGCATCACCGAGCATCATTATTCCTACAGCGTGGTCGACGCCACCGACAACGATTTCCGGATCGTCGCCCAGAGACTCGGTTCACTGGGGGACGAGGGCTTGCCGGTTCTGCTGGCGATGGCACCGAGCGGGGAAATATTCGGAGCACCGGTGCCGCCCGCGGTGCCAGAAGCTCCCGGAGTCCGTCCGACGACGTCCGGCGGCGGGTCCGCCGGCGGCGTTTCGTCCGGAGGCGGAGGCGGCAGTGGCATGCCTTCCGGCCAAACCGGAGGTGGCGGCGCCACGGGACGCACCGGTGGCGGCTCGGTCAGCGGCGCGGCGGGGAACGTGCCGGGAGCCGGCGGCGACCGGCCGCTCGTGTACATTCCGCGGGGTCTCGACGTCTGGGACAACTGGCCCGACGAAAACGAGATCAACGTCGACGGTCCCGTCGGTGAAGCCTCGCTTCTCGAGGCCTTCACGCTGATACAGAACGAATCGTCGACTTCCGCCACGACCGCGGATCTTTTCCGAAAAGCAGTGTCCATTTCGTTTGGCGCGGCGGCGCTCTTCTTGGAAGACGCGCCCTGCGAATTCGCTTACGCCTGCTTTGTTCCGTCTCCTCTTTCGGTGCCGCCGGATACGCCCGCTCCACTGCCGCAGATTCTCTTCAACCCGGATTACGTCGATGAGGAACCCGAAGCGCTCGCCGCGATCCTCGTCCACGAGGGCACTCACCTCCAGCAGTATCTCGACGCGACTCTCTTCGACGACGAGTTGGACGTGATCGACATCGAGTTCACCGCTTTTTGGAATTCGGCTGTTTACTGGAAAGAAGTCCGCGCCGAGCAGCTGCCTGCGGACACCGACCTCGAAGAGGATTTGGAATTCATCTACCAGACGGCCCTCCTGGGCGAGGCCGCCATGCGGGCTCTCATCGACGCGCGTTACCCGTGACGCGTCGGACCGCGATCGTCGGCACCGCCGCCGCGCTCGTTCTTCTCGGGTTCTTTTCGCTCGCCGCCCTCTTCTGGCCTTCGTTTCCCGGCAAGTCCGATTCCCAGTCGTACATCCGGTGGCGCGGCGACAAAGAGCCTTTACACGTTTCGTTCGACGTCCCCGAAGGGTGGCGCTTGGCGCTCGACCGCGGCCGTATCGAGCGTTTCGAGCAGGTGCTCGTGAAAGGCCCGCGCAACGCCGACGATACCTATTCGGCCCTCCTCGTCGTGCGCGCCACGCCGTCCGCTTCAAAGGGCGGCAAGTTCGCTGGCGCACGTGAGTTCGCCGCCGACTACCGCCGCCACCTGTACACCGGCCATTCCGTCGTGGCAGACCGCGCGTCGCGCGTGGCAGGGGAGCCCGCGATCGACCTCACGGTCGCGTACGTCGTGCCGCCCTTGCGCGTCAAACCGGCGCGTGGAGAACCTCTAAAGCCCATCCCTGTTCCGGTGCAAAGCCGGACCGTCTTCTTCGAGCGCGGCGGCTGGATTTACGAACTCATCCTCTCCTCCGATCGCCGCGAATTTGCCGCTCACGCTCCGAACTTCGAACGCCTGGCGGAAAGTTTCCGCTTCGGCGACTCCTAAGGCTATACACTCCCGCCGTCGGGCGTTATAATACCGACCATGACAACGAAAAAATACGTCCTGAAGGGCGGCACGCACGACCCCGGCCTCTTCAGCATCGATTACAAAAAAGAGCTCAACGACGCCCAGTTCGGAGTCGCGACTGGCGGTGAGGGGCCGTGCCTCGTGCTTGCGGGCGCCGGAAGCGGCAAAACGCGGACGCTCATTTACCGCGTGGCGTACCTCCTCGAGCGCGGCACCCGCGCGGACGAGATCCTTCTCGTTACGTTCACGAACAAGGCAGCCCACGAAATGCGCACCCGGGTCGAGGCGCTTCTGCAGGGGAAGGCGAAGGGCCTCTGGTGCGGGACGTTTCACCACATCGGAAACCGGATCCTTCGCATGCACGGTCAGCACATCGGACTCCATCCGAGTTTCGGTATCCTGGACGACGAGGACAGCCGGGATCTCGTGAAAGCGTGCGTGAAGTCGCTCGATATTCGCACCGGAGACGCGCGTTTTCCGAAGCCCGGCGTCGTTCAGTCGATCTTGAGCTTCTCGGTGAACGCGAAGATGCCCGTCACGGACGTCGTCTACCGCAATTACCCCTATTTTTCACCGTACGTGAAAGACTTCGAGAATATCAAGACGCTCTACGACGAGAAGAAGAGGAAGACCGGCAATCTCGATTTCGACGATCTCCTTGTCCGGTGGATCGAACTCGTGACGACGTCGGAAGCCGTACGCGAACGCCTGTCGTCGCAGTTCCGTTACGTGCTGGTCGACGAGTACCAGGACACGAACCGCCTTCAGCAGGAGCTCGTGCGCGTGGTCTCCTCGCGCCACAAGAACCTCCTCGTCGTCGGCGACGACGCGCAGTCGATCTACTCGTTCCGTGCGGCCGACGTGAAAAACATCCTCAATTTTCCAGAAACTTTTCCGGGTGCGTCCATCTGCAAGCTCGAGACGAACTACCGTTCGACGCGTTCCGTCCTCGAGCTCGCCAATCACAGCATCAAGCACAACGTGCACCAATTCCCGAAGAACTTGAAGAGCGTGCACGGCGAGGGCCAAAAACCGCAGTTCGTGAAGGTGCGGGATTCGCGTCAGGAAGGCGCCTTCGTCGCCCAGCGCATCCTGGAGCTCAAAGAAGCCGACGTCGACTTCGCGAACGTCGCGGTGCTTTTCCGGGCGCGCTACCAGGCGGCGGAGCTCGAAATGGAATTGGCGCGTCGGGGAATCCCGTACGTCATACGCGGCGGCGTCCGCTTCTTCGAACAAGCGCACATCAAGGACGTGCTTTCTTATCTTAAGCTCCTTGTGAATCCGATGGACGAGATCTCCTGGACGCGCGCGCTCACGCTCCAGCCGGGGATCGGCGGGGGATACGCCGAGAAGATCTTCCGGCTCGTCGAACAAGCGGGCGGGGACCTGACAATCGCAGTGGCGCCCGAATTCGGGCAGCAGCTGCCCGCGAAAGTACGCGACGGGCTGAACGGCTTCAAGAAAACCGTCCGGTCTCTCTTGCGTGACGACAAAGAGGAGCGTCCCGACACGCTCGTTGAACAGGTGCTTGAGAACGGCTACAACAAACACGTCCTCATGAACTTCGACAACGCCAAGGACCGTCTGGAAGATCTGCGAGAGCTCGTGAACTTCGCCCACACCTACAAGAGCCTTAAAGAGTTTCTCGCGGACGTGACGCTTCGCGACAGCTTCAAGGGAGAAACCATCCTCGAGGCGGCGCCCGAAGAAAAGCCGGACGAACTGATCCTCTCGACCATCCACCAGGCGAAGGGCCTCGAGTGGAAGGCCGTTTTCGTGATCGGGCTCTCGGAAGGTCTTTTCCCGCACGCCAAGTCCATGGAGAAGGAAGACGAGCTCGAGGAAGAACGGCGTCTTTTCTACGTCGCCGTCACGCGCGCGAAAGAAGAGCTCACGCTGATCCACCCTATGACCCGGTTCGACTACAGCGCGGGGACCATCATCAGCCGGCCATCCGCGTTCGTGCTCGAGCTCCCGCATCACGTCTACGACGAAGTCGAAGTCGAGGAGAGCGAGGAAGAGGAAACGATCTACCTTGACTGATTCCCGGAAAGGCGGCCTCCTCGCGGTCTTCGTGACCGTTCTCATCGATCTCATCGGCTTCGGGATCATCCTCCCGAATCTTGCGTTCTTCGCGTCGGATTACGGCGCGTCTCCGGTCGTCGTCGGCCTCCTGTACAGCAGCTACTCGGTCGCTCAGCTTTTCTTCTCGCCCTTCTGGGGCTCTCTCTCGGACCGCATCGGCCGGCGGCCGGTGATGATCGTAAGCACGCTCGGCTCGGCGCTTTCCTACGTTCTTCTGGGTTTCTCGAACGGCATCGTGGCTCTCTTCGTGTCCCGCATCTTCGCGGGTGCCATGGCGGGCAATATCTCGGCCGCGCAGGCGTACGTATCCGATGTCACCACGCCGGAGAACCGCGCGCGCGGCATGGGTCTCATCGGGGCGGCTTTCGGCGTCGGCTTCGTGCTCGGCCCCGCGATCGGCGCGGCGCTCGCGCACGTGCCTTTCGACGGAGAGCTCGTCGCGCGGTTCCCGCACGCTCCGGTCGGATTTTTCGCGGCAGCCCTTTCGCTTGCGAGTTTTTTCCTCGTCGTCTTCGTGCTTCCCGAGACCGTCCAGCGGGCCGCTAAGAACGACGCCGCGCGCCCCGTCAAAATGAGCGTCGTTTCCCCGGCGTTCTGGAAGCTCGTGCTCGGCGGGGGGAGGGGACTGCCCCTTCTTTTCTTCTGCATGTTCATGGCGACGTTCGGGCAAGCCAGCATCTACGGCGCGTTTCCGCTTTATTGCAAGGAACAACTCGGCCTCTCGCTGGGCGACGTGGCTTACCAATACGTGTTCGTCGGCGTCCTTTCCGCGCTCGTTCAGGGCGGCGCGATCCGCCCGCTCGTGAAACGGTTCGGTGAAAATCCGCTCTTCGTCACGGGTTCCGCGCTCATGGCCGCGGGCTTGGCGGCGATCGGGGTCGTGGGTTCCCGCGCCGGTCTCTTCGTTTCCATCGGACTCATGTCGATCGGATGGAGCCTCGTCCTGCCCACGCTCACGAGCCTCGTCTCGAAACGTTCCGACGCGCGGCTCTACGGCGCCACGCTCGGCGCGTCGCAGGCGATGGGCGCGCTTGGGCGCGCGGTCGGTCCGGGATGGGGAGGCTTTTTGTACGGCCTTCACTTCCGCCTGCCGTTTCTTTTGACCGCCGGCCTGCTCGTTTTCATGGTCGCCGCGAGCGCCGCGTTCGCCGGGTCGCGCGCGAATGTTGACACCGAACCCGCGCATTTGCCATAATCCCGCAACCCTATGAGCGACCAAACACCCAAACCCGACAGCGGCCGTAAGCTTTTCTTCGGACTCTTCGTTTTTCCACTCGTCATCGTCGCGGGTATGATCGCGATGGTGCTGACGATCGTGCTTCTTACGCACGAGGACGAAACCCCTGAGTCGCTCGTGGCCGCCATCAAGACCGGTTCCGAACGCAAGCGCTGGCAGAAGGCGAGCGAGCTTTCGAACGAGCTGAACCGCCGTAAACCCGGTCCGCGCGACGCGGCTCTTGCCCGCGACATGATCCTCATGCTCGGCGACGCCGCGCGTTACGACGCGAAGACTCGCTCCTACATGGCGGCCGCACTCGGCCACTTCAAAGGGGAGGACGGGGTCGAGGAAGCACTCCGCCGCGCTCTTTCCGCGGACGCGGACTCCGAGGTCCGTTTCTACGCGCTTTGGTCCATCGGGACGATCGGTTCCAAGGCGGCCATCCCGGACATCCTCTCGCTCCTTCGAAGCGGCGACGAAGCGGTGCGCGTCAACGCGGTTTACGTGCTGGGCGCCATCGGCGACCCGTCTTCGACTGGCCCGCTCCGCGTGATGCTCGACGACGCGGCGCTGGACGTCCGCTGGAACGCCGCGCTCTCGCTGGCGCGTCTCGGGGACCCTTCCGGCTTTCCGGTCCTCGTCGCGATGCTCGACCGGTCTCAATTGGAAGGAAAGAGTCTTCCCGAAGACCGCGTGGAACGCGTCATGATCAATGCCGTCAAAGGTTTAGCCTTGATTCCGGGGGCCGACTCCATTAAAATCTTGGAATCCGTTTCGCGCGGCGAAAAGAATCTCCGTGTGCGGCAGGCCGCGATGGATGCGTTGGCGTATCAAAAGAATCAGGACTCTGGTAAAATGGGGACTTCCGAAAAGGCATGAGCGAACCTACACCTCCCGCGAACGTCCAGCCCGTACCCGCGACGCCGAAACCGGCCGTCGCCGCCGTACCGTCGACACCGAACGCCGGTGGCAGCGCGAAAATGGATCGCCGCGGTTTCTTTTCCTGGTTCGGCTTCGCCTGGCTCAGCTTCGCCGCGGCGACCGGCGGCGCCCTTTCCATCCTCCTCCGTTACCTTTTTCCGAACGTCGTGTTCGAACCGCCGACCTCCTTCAAGGCCGGCTTTCCCGGGGATTACGAAATCGGCATCGTGGACGAACGCTGGAAGGAAAAGTTCGGCGTCTGGCTCGTCAAGACGGCGGAGGGGATGTACGCGCTCTCCACGACGTGCACCCATCTTGGCTGCACGCCAAACTGGCAGAGCGGCGAAAACAAGTTCAAGTGCCCGTGTCACGGTTCGGGCTTCTACAAGACCGGGATCAACTTCGAGGGCCCGGCGCCGCGCCCGCTCGAACGCTACCGTATCCAGCTGGCAGACGACGGCCAAATCATGATCGACAAGTCCAAAAAATTCCAGCAGGAAAAGGGCGAGTGGAACAGCTCCGAATCGTTCCTTCCTATATAAGGGACAGACGCCATGGCCGATAACCCGACCCCCACGCCCCCGCAGCCTAAGAAAGAAAAATTCAATCTCGGGAAATACGTCACCGAGACTCAGGTCTATAAGTCGATGTTCCGGCACGGCTACTCCACCTCCGACCGTGACCGGGCGCTTTCGGTTATGACGAACGTCTTCTTCCATCTGCATCCGGTGAAGGTCCGCAAATCCGGCGCGCGTTTCGGTTTCACCTGGTGCGCGGGCGGCTTGTCGTTCTTCGTTTTCCTCACGCTCGTCGTCTCCGGGATCCTCCTCATGTTCTACTACCGCCCCACGGTCGAGCATGCGTACAACGACATCATGGCGCTGCGCGAGCACGTTCCTTTCGGCATCATGCGCGAGCTGCACCGGTGGGGCGCGCACGCGATGATCATCACGGTGTGGTTGCACATGTTCCGCGTGTTCATGACCGGCTCTTACAAACCGCCGCGCGAGTTCAACTGGATCATCGGCGTCATCCTGCTCGTTCTGACGATGCTCTTGAGCTTCACCGGCTACCTGCTTCCGTGGGATCAGCTGGCGATGTGGGCCATCACGGTCGGCTCGAACATGGCCCGCGCGACCCCGTTCCTCGGCCACGAGGGTCCCGGCGCCCAGATGCTCGCAATCGGCGACATTCAGCTTGTGACCTCCGGCAGCGACGTGCGTTTCGCGCTTCTCGGCGGGCGCTTCGTCGGACAGGGTGCCCTCCTTCGTTTCTACATCCTCCACTGCGTGGCGATCCCGACCGCGCTCGTCATCCTGATGTCGGTGCACTTCTGGCGCATCCGCAAGGACGGCGGCATTAGCGGCCCGCTTTGATGCTCGACTCGTTCAAGGCACTCGTCAACGCCGTCTCGTCCCCGGTCACCATCTTCACGGCGGGGACGATCTTCTTCGCGGTCTTCGTGAGTTTCCCGCGTGTGATGACCTCGCCGCCGGTCGCTCTGGCGATTCTCGCGCTCTCGCTCGCTTTCTTCGGCGTGGGCCTGACCGACGAGCACTTCCGCGGCATCGTGAGCACCCCCGACAACGTGCCGATCGTGGGCATGATGTTCATCTTCGGCTTCTTCACCTGGTATTCGATGCGCAAGGCCGTCGTGAACGACATGCGCATGGAGCGGGGAGAGCCGACGGTGGAGGCCGCCGAGGCGAACGAGAAGGTTCTCGTTTTCCCGTACCTCATCTTCATCGAGTTCGTCGTGGCGCTCGCGTACGCGGTCGGCCTCGTCGTTTGGTCCATTTTCCTAAAAGCGCCGCTCGAAGAGCCGGCGAACCCGACCGTCTCGCCCAACCCCTCAAAGGCGCCGTGGTACTTCCTCGGCCTTCAGGAAATGCTCGTTTATTTCGACCCGTGGATAGCGGGCGTTCTTCTGCCGACTTTCATCATCATCGGCCTATGCGCGATCCCGTTCATCGACCGCGACCCGTCCACCTCGGGTTTTTACTCCTTCAAGAAGCGCAAGTTTGCGATCACGGCGTACCTCTTCGGGTTCTGGATCCTTTGGAACCTCCTCATCATCATGGGCACGTTCATGCGCGGCCCGAACTGGAACTTCTTCGGTCCGTTTGAAAAATGGGACGTCCACAAGGTGGTCCCGCTGATGAACGTGAATCTTTCGGAACTCCTTTGGATCAAGCTCATGAACGTGGGCCTACCGAAGTTCTGGCTCGTGCGCGAGCTTCCGGGCATCCTTCTCGTCGGGGCGTATCTCATGATCCCGCCGGCGATTCTCGCGAAGACCGCGTTCAAGGACGTCTATAAGAAACTCGGCGCGGCGCGCTACAGCATCCTCGTGATGCTGATCCTCATGATGCTCGCTCTGCCCATCAAGATGTACCTGCGCTGGGCGCTGAATCTCCAATACATCGTCGCGATCCCTGAATTCTTCTTCAACATCTAGCATGCCCCCTAAACCCAACCCCACTCTTTACAGCATTTCCAAGACCTTCGTCTGGTTCGGGCTCATCAGCCTTCTTCTGACGGCTTCGCTCGCGGCGATCGTGATGACCGACTACAAGCGGGAGTGGAAAGACTGGCAGAAGAAGTTCATGAAGCTCAAGTCCGACAAGGCGCAGGCCGAACTCAAAATGGCCGAGGGGAAGATCGACAAAGCGCGTCTCGAGGAGCTCACCAAGCAGCAGGCCGCGGCCGAGAAAGCCGTCCAAGGCCGCCGTGACGACCTGAAGGCTCTCGAACGCGAGATCGGTCGCCTTTCCACCGAAGCCTCAAAAGTTAAAAAATCTTCTCAGAACGGCAAGCAGTTCGAGGATTCCTACCGCTACTACTACGAAGAATACGCCTCCCACCACGACAGTCGGGCCGCGGAATATAAAAAGAAGCTCGACGAGATCCGTCCGAAAGTCGCGGCCGACAGGCTCGAACTCGAAAAACTCGAGAAACAGCTGGAGGCTAAAGAGAAAGAACGCGAGGCGATCCTCGCCGAGAGCAAGAGGCTCGAGAAGGAGATCGAGAATCTGTACGACGAGAAGCGCCGCGCCGACCGCAAGCTTGAAAGCGCGAAGCCGAGCGTCGTTAAGGACGTCCTGAACGCGCCTATGCTCGACTTCATCGCGCCGACGCTCGAGGTCCAGCAGATCGTTCTCGATAACCTGTACGACGACTACCATTTCGCGAAGGCTCAGAAGGTCGATCGCTGCACGACCTGCCATCTGGGTATCGACCAGAAGGGTTTCGAGGACGCGCCCCAGCCTTTCAAAACTCACCCCAAGATGGAGCTTTATCTCGGAGCCGACTCGCCGCACCCCGTCGAGAAATTTGGCTGCACGACCTGCCATAGCGGCAACGGCCACTCCGTCAGCTTCAAGGATTCCGCCCACACGCCCTCTTCGAAGAAGCAGGCGGAGGAATGGGCGAAGAAGTACAATTGGAAGGAACTCGAGAAATGGGAGCACAAGATGCTCCCGAAAGATCACGTTCAGGCGTCCTGCTCGAAGTGCCATCATGGGGCGGCGGAGGTTCCTCAGGCCGACAAATTGAACCGGGGCCGTAAGATCGCCGAAACCCACGGCTGCATGAACTGCCACAAGATCGACGGCTTCGAGAACCGCTACAAGGTCGGTCCGGACCTCCGGAACGTAAAGACGAAGCTCGACGGGGACTGGATCGCCCGCTGGGTCGACGACCCCCGCGATTTCCGTCCCAAAACCCAGATGCCCCGCGTTTTCCATCTGACCAATACCTCCTCGCCCGAGGACGTGAAGCGCAACCACGCGGCCATCCATTCGATTTCGGCCTACCTCATGAAGCATTCCGGGGAAATCGAGCTGAAACAGCCTCCCGTGAAGGGGAATGCGGGGAACGGCGAAAAACTCGTGAAGACCGTCGGCTGCACGGGCTGCCACACGGTCGCCGGTGTGGAAATCAACAGCTTCGGCCCCGATCTCAACGGTCTCGGTAGCAAAGTCACTGAGAAGTGGCTCTTCAACTGGCTCAAAGACCCGAAGCACTTGGCCGACACGCGCATGCCTTCTTTACGCCTCTCCGACCAGGAAGCCGCCGACATCGCCGCGTACCTCTTGGCTCAGAAAAACGAGAAGTTCGAGGCCAAGAAGCTTCCCGCGGCGGACCCCAAGGTGGTCGACGCCATGATTCTTGAGAACCTTCAGGGCACCCTGCGTCGCTCCGAAGCCGAGGCTAAACTGAACGAAATGTCTCCCGAGATGAAGCTTGAGTTCCTCGGCCAGAAGACGATCGCCCACCAGGGCTGTTACACCTGCCACCAGATCAAGGGGTTTGAGGACGCCAAGCCCATCGGTGCCGATCTCTCTAACGAAGGCGCGAAAGACATCCATCAGTTCGACTTCGGCTTCGTGCACAACATCGGCCACACGCGGCACGACTGGATCAATCAAAAAATCAAGGACCCGCGGATATTCGACCTCGGCAAGGAAAAGGCCTATTACGAGAAGCTCCGCATGCCGCAGTTCAATTTCTCGGAAGAGGAAATTGACGCGCTGACAACGTTTGTTCTGTCGTTGACCCAGGAACAAATCCCGCTCGAAATGCAGAAACGCCTCGACTCCAAGGATCTCGAAACCGAGAAGGGCCGCCTCCTCGTTTCTCAACTGAACTGCGTCGGTTGCCATACGCTCGACGGCAAGGAAGGTGCGCTTCGCTTGAACGCCGAGGATCCCGGCTCCGTTCCTCCGACGCTGATCGACGAGGGCGCGAAGGTCCAAGAGGACTGGCTGCATACGTTCCTCGCGCACCCGACGACCATTCGTCCGTGGCTCACGTACCGCATGCCCACGTTCGGATTCGACGAAGAGGAGCTTCGCACGATGGTCCATTACTTCGCGCACCTGAACGAACAGACGCTTTCGTACCAGGGCCACCCTACGCCGAAATCCACTCCCGAGAAGATCGAGGCGGGCCGCGCGCTCGTCGAGAAGCTTCAGTGCGAGAAGTGCCACCAGGTGAGCGCCGAAAGCGCTGCCATGGGCACGTCCTTCCTTGCGCCAGATCTTAACCTCACCAAGAACCGCCTCAAGCCGGAGTGGGTGAAGGACTGGGTCGCCGATCCGCAAAAGCTCGAGCCCGGCACGATGATGCCCGCTTTCTTCACCGAAGGGGAACCTTCGCCGATAACGGACGTCCTCGAAGGCGACGCCGGGAAGCAGATCGAGGCGATCCGCGATTACCTCTTCGTCTACCAAAAGGGGGACGCCAAGGCCTCCCCGCAGGACGATTCCTCCAAAAATTTGATTGCAAACACTCAGTAAAGAGTCTAAAATAGATAGCTAATCAGGTCTTTCCGGCGGGAAAGCTGCACCGCCTTCGTGAATGAATAAAAAAAGTTTTATTCTCGAACCTTCCATCCAACCTAAACGGAGACACCGAGCCATGAAACGCACATTGTTGACGGTTTTAACGTTCTTATTCGCCGCGACGGCCGCCTATGCCGCCCCCGTGACCGGCAAGGTCACCTTCGAAGGCCAGAAACCCGCGGCCCAGAAGCTGAAGGCGGACGCGGATCCGCAGTGCAAGGCCCACCATCCGGGCGGCGTCGAGGACGACTCGGTTCTCGTCAACGCGGACGGAACGCTCAAGAACGTGTTCGTCTACGTGAAGACCGGCCTCGAAGGCAAGACGTTCGAGACCCCGAAGGATTTTGCCAAGCTCGACCAGCAGGGCTGTATGTACGTCCCGAAGGTCCTCGGCGCGCAGACCAACCAGTCGATCGAGATCATCAACAGCGACGCGACGCTTCACAACGTGCACGCGCTCCCGAAGAACAGCAAGGAATTCAACCTCGGCATGCCGGTGAAGGGCATGAAGCTGAAACGCGCTTTCACGAAGGCGGAAGTCATGATCAAAGTGAAGTGCGAAGTGCATCCGTGGATGAGCTCTTACGTGGGCGTCGTGGACCACCCGCACTTCGGCGTGACCGGCGACGACGGCAAATTCGACCTCAAGGACCTTCCGGCGGGCTCGTACGAGATCGAAGCGTGGCACGAAAAGTTCGGCACCCAGACCCAGAAGATCACGGTCACGGACCAGCCGCAGGACCTCGCGTTCTCGTTCAAAGCGGCTTGATCGAAGCCTAGCGAACGCGGTATCATTCGTTAACCCCGCTCCGGCGTTTCCGGGGCGGGGTTAACCATTTTAGGAGAGGGTATGGGGGACGGGCTGACTCACCGCTTCGCGATCTTCACGGCGGCAACGACGGTTCTATTGATCCTGGCCGGCGGGCTCGTGACGAGCACCGGTTCCGGCCTTTCCGTCCCGGATTGGCCGCTGTCGTACGGTCAACTCATGCCTCCCATGGTCGGCGGCATCCGGTTCGAGCATTCGCACCGCATGATCGCAGGTTTCGTGGGTATCCTCACGCTCGCTCTGACCGTCCTCGTATGGCTGCGCGAGAAGCGGCGGTGGGTAAAACATCTCGCGCTCGGTGCACTCGTCGCGGTGGTCGTGCAAGCGGTCCTCGGCGGGCTCACCGTGATATACCTTCTTCCGACCTGGATTTCCGTCTCACATGCGTGTCTGGCGCAGACCTTTCTTTGCCTCGTCGCGGCGCTCGCGCTCTGTACGGGGCGGGAGTGGCGCGGAGGAGAACGAATCGACGCTGTCTACGCGGGCTCGATCCAGCGGCTCCTCGTGGCCGAGACGGCACTCGTGTACCTCCAGCTCATTCTGGGCGCGGTGGTTCGCCACACGAACGCCAGCGTGAAGCTCCACATCGTGAACGCTTTCCTCATCGCGATGCACTCCATCTTCATCCTACTTAAAATCGCCCGCGAAGAACGCGTGCAGAAGGCCCTTTTCCGTCATTCGGCCTTGCTCGGAATCTTCGTGACGTTCCAGGTGTTTCTCGGATTCGGAGCTTTCATCATGACGCGAATGCTCGCGAGCGAGCCCGCGACGGTGGGGCAGGTGCTCTTTGCGACTGCGCACCAGACGCTCGGTGCGCTTATTCTCGTGACGTCCTTCCTTCTGACACTCCGCGCCTACCGTTTGCTTCGAAGGGACCGCGAGACGGAGTCTACGGCCGTTTTCACGAGGGTGCCGTGATGCGCGGCGGCGCTTCGGACTACTTGGAGCTCGTGAAGCCCCGGCTCCTTTCGCTGGCGCTGGCGACGGTGCTCGTCGGTTTCTTCCTTGGCGTGCGAGGTCCCGTCGACCACGGCGCGCTCTTGGGCGTTCTTTTCGGTGCGGCGCTCGTCGGCGCGGGCGCGAACGCGCTCAATCAATACCTCGAGCGCGACGTCGACGCGCGTATGAAGCGCACGGAGAACCGTCCGCTTCCCAGCGGACGCCTCTCGCCGATGAGCGTGTTTGTTTTCGGCTTGGCGACGTCGGCTGCGGGCGTGATCTATCTTTTCGCTGCTGTGAACGCGATGGCGGCGGCGATGGGTGTGCTCACCCTGGTGAGCTACGTCCTCATCTACACACCGATGAAACGAAAAACTTACTTCAACACTTTCGTGGGGGCGATCCCGGGCGCGCTGCCGTTTGTGCTTGGATGGACGGCTTCGGGAAGGGCACTCGGCGTGGAAGTTGCCTCCCTTTTTCTCCTTTTATACGTCTGGCAGATCCCGCACTTCTATGCGATCGCGTGGGTATACCGCGACGATTACAAAAACGGTGGCCTGCGCATGATCACGGGAGAGGACCCGGACGGCGGACGGATCGCCTGGCGCATCCTGTGTTTCTCGGTCCTCATGATCCCCATCGGGACGCTCCCGACCTTCACGGGCCTTGCACGCGAGGCGTACTTCGTCTCCGCCGCCTTCTTCGGGGTCGTTTTGACGGCGTTTGCCGCACGCCTGGTTTTCCGCCGGATGGAAGGCGCAAAGAGTTTCGTTTCGGTGTCGATTTTTTATCTGATGGCGATCATCGTCGCGATGATGGCCGACAAGAGCTAAGGGGAGGGTTTATGGCGAAAGCGAAAGACACGCAGGCGTCGGTGCTCTGGTGGATGGGGTGGATGGCGCTCACGATCCTCACATTCTTCGTCGCCGCCTGGTTCTGGACTCCGGTCGTAGCGAAACACTTCGGGCCCATGCAAAAGCCCTGGGCTCCGGCCGTTTGGACAGGGGCCGTGTTCGGCACCTGGATGCTCTTCCTCGTGCCGCTCATCGTCGTCATGTACAACAAGGTGGACCGCGCTTACGAAGATGCCCGCATCGCGCGCGAACGCGAAGCGTTCGACCGTGCCCGGAAGGGCTTCAGCTTCCGCTCGACCAAACTCGAAGATTCCCGCCGCGTCCTTTCGAAAGAGGCGTCGAAGAAACTGAAGAACGTCCCCGAGACCGTGAAAAAAGGATACGAATTCAAGGGCCACCTCGTCACGGCCGTGCTTCGTGACGGACGACGGGTGGAAAATGTGTTCATCCTCGACCGTGAGGAGCTTCTGGGGGTTTACGACCGCGAGACCGTGGATTTCGACGCCACGGACGTCGTGGACATGATCCCCACGGACCTCGAAGGAATTCCCGTCTTCAAGGCCGAGAAATGGCTGAGACTGGACGGCGTGAGCGTACCGACCGCCTGATGAAACGACCCGTTTATTACATAGGTCGGGGACTGCAGATCGCGGGACTCCTCTTTCTTCCGGCGTCGATTTGGGCGGGGGAGATCCGGCGGAGCGAGTCCGAGGCGATCACGATCCTCGTCGTCTCGGTGGTCGTCTTCTATCTGGGGCACTTGGCCTGCCAGCTGGCGTCGCGTTGACTCGTCGGGTATAATCGAAGTCTTAAAAAGGGGTGTACTGAGGATGGGCGAACTCGAACACAATTACACGCGCTTCGAAAGCGTCTTCTCGTCCGAACGGGCCGAGGAGATCGCCAAAGCCGTTCCAGCGAAGCTGCCCCGGAAAAAAGCGCCGCCGAAACTCGCCGTCATCAACCAGAACGGGTGCACCGGCTGCGAAATCTGCATCGTATTCTGCCCGGTCGACTGCATCGAGATCGTTCCCGGCGTCGAACAGCCCCAGGTCCAGCAGGTCGTCGAAGTGGATCTCGACCGCTGTATCGGCTGCTCTCTCTGCGCAAAGAATTGCCCTTGGGACACCATCGACATGCTCGGCCACGACGAAGCCCTGAAATACGCCCCGGTCGTCACGCTCCGCTCGGTCTGCGGGCAGGACGCGCTCGGCGATTCGTACGGCCCGAAATCGGTCGTTCCGCCGCTCGCGGTGCAGAACGCCAAACCCGCCGCTCCGCCTGCGCCGCCGACGGCTCCGCCGCCCGCCGCGCCCGCTTCCTGATTTAATTAATTTCCGGTTTTCTTTTCGAGGAAATCCGCCACCGCGCGCTCGGGGTGTCCTTGCCCGAGGGCGATGAGGTCGGCGATCCCCGAAGGGCTCGTTACGTTGATTTCGGTGAGCCAGCGACCGATCACGTCGATTCCGACGAAATGCAGGCCGTACCTGGAAAGCCACGGCGCCATTTCTTCGACGAGTTCGCGGTCTTCCCGGGTGGGTGGCGCTTTATGCAGGGTTCCGCCTACGCCGAGATTCGCGCGGAAATCTCCCGCCGAGGGCCGCCGGAGAAACGAGCCGAGGATTTTTCCGTCCAGGACGAGGAGGCGCTTGTCGCCGAAGCGGTCGGCCGGGACGAATCGTTGGATCATGACCGCGCGCGTACCGAAAGAGGTGGCGGCCTCGACGAGCGAGGGGAGATTGCGGTCCGTCGACGCCGTCGCGAAGATGCCCGCCCCGCCCTTGCCGTTCAACGCCTTCAGTACCGCGGGCCCGCCCAGATCCCGGACGAAACGCTTCGCTTCCGCCGGGTCCTGTGTGACGAGCGTCTCGGGAATGCGTTTCGGAAAGTTCAGGATCGCGAGTTTCTCGTTGGCCATCGCAATCCCGGCGGGGTCGTTTATCACGAAGACACGGTCTTTCACGGTCTCGAGGAGCTGGAGCGCGTGCAGATAGCCGGTGTCAAAAGGGGGTTCCTTCCGTACGAAGACGGCGTCCAGAGCGCGCAGGTTGGCGGCTTTGGGCGGCGGGGGAGCTGAGGTCAGGAAGCCCTTGGAAGCGTGTGTACGGGCCTTCCAGAGACGCGCGCGCGGCGCGCCGTCTCGCCAGGCCATCTCATGGCTCTCGAAGTGGAAGACGTCGTGGCCCCGCGAAGACAACTCGTGCATGATCCAAAACGAGGTGTCTTCCGTAACCTTCACTTTTGAAACGGGATAGAGCAAAAAACCGATCTTCATTCGGGCTCCTTTCTTGCTAAAAAGTGAATTTTATTATAACATACTGGCATTCGGCGCGCTCCGCGCCGTGAAGGAGCCCTTTCGATGTCCCACACCCCCAACGCATCCAGGCCCGAGGCCGCTTTGCCTGTCTCGCGGCAGGATCTCGCGTCTTATTTCCTGAATGGGGTGAAGGATCCTTCCGATCTCCAAGTCGGTGTCGAGTGGGAGAAAATCGGTGTCCTTCGCGAGAACGGTCGAGCGATCCCGTATTCCGGCCCCCGCGGCGTTGAAGCGATCTTCGGTGAGCTTTCGCGCGGCTTCGGATGGGAGCCTGATTTTGAAAACGGCCACGCGATCGCCCTCCGTAAGGCGGGGTCTTCAATTACGCTCGAACCGGGCGGCCAGATCGAACTCTCCGGCCGCAAAGCGCGTTCGCTCGACGAAAACGCGACCGAGCTTTACGTGCACCTCTCCGAAATTCACGCCGTGTCCTCGCGTCTGGGTATCGTCTGGCTCGGCACGGGTCATCAGCCGTTCAGCCCGCTCGAAGAAATCGAATGGGTCCCCAAAGAGCGTTACGCAATCATGCGCGAGGTTCTCGCCGCCGGCGCCGCGACGCCCCGCATGATGAAGCAGACCGCTTCCATCCAAATCTCCGTCGACTATACGGGGGAGCGGGACGCCGCAGAAAAACTGCGCCTGGCGATGGCGCTCGCGCCCGTCTTTACGGCTGTCTTCGGAAATTCGCCCTTCGCGGACGGCCGTCTGACCGGCGCGCTCTCCGAACGCGCGCGTGTATGGCTCGACACGGCGCCCGAACGCTCCGGCGTGATCCCCTCCGTTTTTCGCGAGGATTTTGGGATCGAGGATTACGTCGAGCATCTCCTTACGGTGCCCGCGCTTTTTATCCGCCGCGTCGGAAACTGGATCCCGCTCGGCGGAAGGCCGTTCGGCGAATTCCTCAAGAACGGATTCGAAGGTCACCGCGCGACTTCCGATGATTGGGAGCTGCATCTAACCACAATTTTCACGGAGGCACGGCTCAAAACCTACGTGGAAATCCGGAGCGTCGACTGTCAAAAGACGGAAATCGGGCTTTCGGTGCCTGCGTTCGTGAAGGGAATTTTCTATGACGCGGACGCGCGTGCGGGCGCATGGGATCTCATGAAGGATTGGACCGCGGAGGAGCGCCTCGCGCTCGCGCATGAAACCCCGGTGAGCGGGCTTGCGACGCCCATCCGCAGCGCGACCGTACTCGATACCGCGCGGGAACTCGTCTCACTCGCGCGCATGGGCCTCGACCGCCTCGCCGAAAAAGATCCAGATCTTTCCGAGGATGCGACTTACCTTGAGCCTCTCGAGCACATGATCCGCCGCGGAAAGAATCCCGCCGAACTTCTCATCCAGCGCCTCGCCAAAGGCGTCGACGCCGACAACCGCCTCGCGGCGATGCTCGACTACTCCTCGATCGCCTAGCTTCTCAGTTTATACCCGATCCTGAAAAGCCGCTCGACCCCAATGAAGAGCCCCACCGCCATCGCCGCAGCCAGCGCCATGCTGACGCGCACATCCACGTCCGACACGCCGATCATCCCGTAGCGAAGACCGTTCACGAGGTAAAAGATGGGGTTGAGCCGCGTCACGATGCGAAGCGGCTCGGGAACCATCGAGATACTGTGGAACACGCCGCCGAAATAGATGAGCGGCGTGATCACGAACGTGCTCCAAAACGAAAGCTTCTCGAATCCATCCGCCCAGAGCCCCACAATGAGGCCCAAACACGAAAAAACGAACGTGACCGTCACCGCGAAATAGAGGACGATCCACGGATCGTGGAACGCGAATCGCGTGAAACAGAGGGACACGAGATAAACCCCTCCCGCGGCGATCAGCCCCCGGCAGATGCCGCCTGCCAGAAGCCCGAGCACCATCTCGAAGTACGACAAGGGAGACAGGAGGAGCTCCTGGATGATGTTGTGCCAGCGCGAGATGAAAAGCGACGAAGACGTGTTCGTGTACGGCGCCTCGATGAGATGCATCATGACGAGACCGGGGATCATGAACTGGAGATACGGGACGCCGCCCTCGACCGCGCCGACGCTTCGCCCGATTGAAAGACCGAACACGAAGATGAAGAGCGACGACGAGACCAGCGGCGGAAGGATCGTCTGCGAATAGACGATAAAGAACCGCACCACCTCCCGCTTGGCGAGCGTGCGAAGGCCGATCGGGTTGCCGCTCATTCGGATTTCTCCCGGGTCAGCTCGAGGAACCGGTGCTCGAGGCTTTTGTCGCGGAGAAGCTCGTCCTTCGGCCCGTGGTGGACGAGCCGGCCTTTGTCGAGAATCATGATGGTCTTCGCGAGTTTTTCGGCCTCCTCCATGTAATGCGTGGTGAGGAACACTGTTTTTCCTGCGTCGTTCACGCGCTTCAGGAAATCCCAAATATGGTATTTCACCTCGAGGTCTGCGCCCGCGGTCGGCTCGTCCAGAATCAGTATCTCGGGGTCGTGGATGAGCGCGCGCAGAACGAGGAGGCGGCGCTTCATGCCGCCCGACAGTTTCCGGAAATCTTGGGCCCGCTTCTCGTAGAGCCCGAACTCGGACAGAAGCCGGTCCGCGCGCTCGGCCGCAACGTTCTTCGGCATCCCGAAATAACCGGCCTGGTAGATCAAAAGCTGGCGAATCGAAAGAAAAGGGTCGAAATTGAATTCCTGGGGGCACAGGCCAATCATCGGCCGCGTTTTGCGGTAGTCGCGAACCACGTCGTGTCCGAATACGCGGATCGAGCCTTCCTTGAAATTGGAAAGGCCCGTGATCGAATGAATGGTCGTGGTCTTCCCGGCGCCGTTCGGCCCAAGGAAAGCCACGAAATCGCCCCGGCGAACCTCGAAAGAAAGGCCGTCCACGGCGCGCAGGTTTCCGTACGTTTTGACGAGTCCTTCGACAACGATAGCGTTCTCGGGCGCCAAGATTCTTCCTCCGGTTTGCTCTCTTCTTGTATAATACCCCGCATGCCTCTGAAAAAGAACGCGAAAAAGATCAAAGTCGTGCTTTTCGATCTCGGGAAGGTGCTTCTCCACTTCAACTTCGAACCGGCGTTCAAACGCCTGGCCCGCCACACCGACCTCACGCCCAAGGACATCGAAGATTATTTCGTCGTTTCGGGGCTTGAGGTGCTCTACGACGGCGGCAAGATATCCTCGCGCCGTTTCTTCTCCGAAGTGAAGAAGGGCCTGCGCCTTCGGATCGGCTACGCGGAGTTCGAGAAAATCTGGAACGGCATTTTCACGCCGAAGCCGGACACGATCCGGCTCCTCAAGCGCCTCGAGGGCCGCTGCAAGCTCGTCCTCGTCTCCAACACCAACGCAATGCACTACGCCTACATCCATAAGAAGTACCGCTTCCTCGACGTCTTCGACCGCCACGTGCTTTCGTTCCGCGTGAAGATGCGCAAACCAGACCCGCACATCTACGAAACCGCGCTTCGGCACGCCGGCGCGAAACCCGAAGAGGCATTTTACATCGACGACCGGCAGGACCTCACCGAAGCCGCGTCCGAACTCGGCATCCGTTCGCACACCTACCGCGGCGACGCGGCGGCGCTCGAACGCGAACTTAAGGAGCTCTCCCTTTTATGAAGAAACGCGCGGACGTTCTAGACACGGCGGTCCGGGCGGCCCTGGCTGCCGGTAAACTGCTCATGGGGTCGTACGGAAAACTCTCGGCCGGCCAAATCCATTCCAAATCGAAGAACGATTTCGTGACCGACTTGGACCGGAAATCGGAGAAGCTTGTCGTCTCGGCGATCCGGAAAAGCTTTCCGGAGGACGCGATCCAAGCCGAGGAGGGCGGCGTGACCCCCGGCGGCGGCCGCGTGTGGATCATCGACCCGCTGGACGGCACGTCGAACTACATCCACCAGATTCCGCTCTTCGCGGTATCGATCGGCGTGATGGAAGGCGGCCGCCTCACCGCCGGAGTTGTTTACGATCCGCTCCATAAGGAGCTTTTCACCGCGCGGCGCGGCAAGGGCGCATTCCTGAACGGCAAGCGCCTGCGCGTCACGAAAACACCCAAACTCGCGCGCGCATTCATGGCAACGGGCATCCCGTTCCGCGCCCACGACCGCTTTCAGCAGTACCTGAAGTCGTTCGAGACCATTTCGCTTTCGTCGGCCGGCATGCGCCGCTGTGGCTCCGCCGCGCTCGACCTCTCGTACGTCGCGGCGGGCCGCTTCGACGGCTTCTGGGAGCTCGATCTTTCGCCGTGGGACATCGCGGCGGGCTCGCTCATCGTCACCGAGGCCGGCGGGAAAGCCACGGATTTCTGGGGGAAAGAAGACCACTTGAAAAGCGGCGACACGCTCGCCTCGAACGGGGTGATCCACGGCGAGCTGCAAAAGATTCTGTCTCGTCTGGTCACGCCGCTCGGAAAAGACAAACTGTGTCCCTCCGCTTAGAAGACGACAAGATGTGCTACGTCTGCGGGAAGGATAACCCCGCAGGCCTCCGAATGACGTTCGAGCAACCTGAACCCGGCGTCCTCACCTCGACGTACACGTTCAAGCGGGAGCACCAGGGCTACAAAGGAATCGTGCACGGCGGGATGATTGCGATGGTACTCGACGAAATGATGATCAACGTGGGCTGGATCGAGGGCTTCCAAATCGTCACGGGAGAACTCACGGTGCGCTTAAAAAAACCCGCGTCGGTGGGGGAGTCGATCCGCTTCGAAGGACGGCTCGAAAACCGCGAGGGGAGAGTCCTTCGCGGGCGCGCCGAAGCCCGGAACGCGGCGGGCGAGATCCTTGCGGAAGCCACGGCCTCCTGCGTGCGGGTGCGGCCGCCCGCGGATAATTCTTGATCGCCGCTCCTCTCACGGAGTAAACTGATTCCCATGCCTTACATCAGCCTTCGAGTCGCCGGAAAGCTCACGCGCGACCAAAAGAACGCGATCGCCAAAGAGTTCGCGGAAACTCTCGAGAAACACGCCGGGAAACCCAAAGATTCCACGTATCTCGTGTTCGACGAAGTCGACCGCGAGAATTGGGCCAAGGGCGAGAAGCTCCTCGGATAACGCCCGATGCCGATCGAAAAGCAGCTCTCGGTTTTCATGGACAATAAACCGGGGCGGCTTTCCGCGATCTGCGGCATGCTGGCCGAAGCCGACATCAATATCTTTGCGATGTCGGTCCACGACACCGTCGATCACGCGATCGTGCGCCTCATCGTGGACAACCCGACGAAGGCGCTGATCCTACTCGAGGAAGAAGGCGTCTACATCGTCACGCAGGACGTCGTCGTGCTCTCGACCGACAACCGGCCCGGCATCATCTCCGCCATCGCCAAAAAACTCTTCCGCGCCGACATCAACATCGAATACGCGTACTGCACCGCGACCAAGAGCCAGGATCACGGCTGTCTCGTCATCAAAACGAAGGACGCCGAGCAGACGCTCGAGATCCTCGAAGAAAATTGATCTGAAACCCGCTCTCTTTTTCCTCTCGCTCCTTTTCGTATTCGCGCCGGTTTCGGCGCACGCCGCTCCTGAACGCCAGAACGGCGTCGTCACCGAAGCGTTGAGCGGCGACACGATCCGCCTGAAGGGCGGAAAGACGGTGCGCTACATCGGCATCGCCGCGCCTCCGCTCCAGAGCCGCCTGCCGCTCCTTCGCCAATACGGCGAGGAGGCGCGCGATTTCAATTCGAAGCTCGTTGCCGGGAAGACCGTGCAGGTGGAGTGGGACTCGCAGATCCGAGACCAGCACAACAATCTGCTCGGCTATGTCTTTCTCGAGGATGGCACGTTCGTGAACGAGGCGCTCGCCCGCGAGGGCCACGCCAAGGCGTACCCGCTGCCGCCGAACATGCGCCTCTCCGCCGCGATCCGAAAGGCCGAGCTCGAAGCGCGCCGCCAGAAAAAGGGACTCTGGAAAGAGGAGCCCGACAATCCTTACATTCGCAGTGAATTCATCGGCGACAAGAACACGAAGCTCTATTATTTCCCGACCTCCCCCGAGCTCGAACGTATCGCCGAAGCGCACACGGTGAAATTCCGTTCGCGCGTCGACGCCAAAGCCGCCGGGTACCGCGCTTGCCCAACCTGCAAGGAAGAGGCCGAACCTTTTCTTTGATCCACCGGAGTTCCGCCGTTTGAACCGCCCACATCCCCAGGAGATCGCGCGATGAGAGGTATCGTGAAGTGGTTTTCGAACCAGAAGGGCTACGGCTTCATCACTCCCGACGGCGGCGGAAAAGACGTGTTCGTCCACCACGGCTCCATCCAGGAAGACGGCTACAAAACCCTCGACGAGGGCCAGGCGGTGGAGTTCGACGTCACGCCGGGACCCAAAGGGGAGCAGGCGGCGGCCGTCCGTAAGGTTTAACCCTTTTCCTAAAGCCCTGCAAAGGCCCGTTTGAGGGCTTTTGCGGGGCTTTTTCGTGCCCGGCGCGACTCTCTTCCTGTCCTTCCAATTCCATGGGGGCTTCCCTTGAAAAGGGTGGAGGGGGGTGCTATACTTCCCCCACGTGTCCCCAACCTTTAGGAAGGAGCACTCCAAGCATGATAGATCAGTCCGCAGCCTCGGGTTTTCAGAATCGCAGGGAATTCTTCCGCCTTAAATTCAACACGCCCGTCGAGTTCAAATCCTACTCGCCGAAAACCGACAAGAAACCGGCCTTCACTCCGGTGCAGGGAACGACCCAAAACGTGAGCCAGTCCGGGATACTTTTCCAGACCGGCATGAATCCGCCGCAGCTTTCGAGCATCCTCTGGATGAACGTCGACCTCCGGACTCTCAAAATCTGCCAGGAAATCGAATCCCGCGCGATCGTGTTCCAGAGCGGCGTTCTCGGTCGCGTGGTCCGCGTCGAAGAAGATCCGAAGGACGGCTCCTACGACATCGGCGTCTGCTTTCTCACGCAGGAACAGCGCGATTCGCGCGAAGTCCGCGAGATCCTCACGGAGCTCGAGAGCGCGAAGTAAAAGCGGCGAAAAAACCCCCGCGAAACCCGCGGGGGTTTTTTTACGCCTTGACAATTGAACGGTCGTTCAATATACTCGCCATAACAACCACAAGGAGCGCGCATGACCGACAAAATCGACGTACCCGAAACGCTGAAACGGCTTCGCGGTTTCTACCGCCGCCACAAGCGCGCGCCCAACTTCGAGGAAATCCGCAAGCTCTTCAACTACAAATCCAAGAACGCCGCGTTTTGGCTCGTGAAGCGCCTGACCGAGGGCGGCTACGTGAAGAAAGACTCGAAGGGAAAGCTCCTGTTCGACACGCTGATGGGCGTGAAGCTTTTGGGCAGCGTACAGGCGGGTTTCCCGAGTCCGGCCGAGGAAGAGCTCGTCGACACGATGAGCTTGGACGACTTCCTGATCGAGCATCCGGAACAGACGTTCCTCGTGAAGGTCACCGGCGATTCGATGATCGACGCCGGCATCCACGAGGGCGATCTGGTGGTCGTCGAGCGCGGCCGAGCGCCGAAGGTCCGCGACATCGTCATCGCGCAGGTCGACGGGAACTGGACCATGAAGTACTACGAGAAAGAAAAGAACGGCGCGGTCGTCCTCATCGCCGCCAACAAGAAATACCCGCCGATCCGGCCGAAATCCGAACTCACCGTCGGAGGGGTCGTCGTTGCCGTCATCCGAAAATACCGCTAAAGCGATCCTGCACGTCGACGGCGACGCGTTCTTCGCGAGCGTCGAGGAATCGCTCGATCCTTCGCTGAAGGGCAAGCCCGTGATCACGGGCAAAGAGCGCGGTATCGCGGCGTCGATGAACTACGAGGCCAAACGCCGCGGCGTCACGCGCGCGATGACGCTCCGCGAAGTGAAGCGCGTCTGCCCGGACTGCGTGATCCTGCCGAACGACTACGAAACCTACAGCCTCGTTTCGAAGCGTCTTTTCACGATCCTGAAGCGCTTTACGCCGGAGGTAGAGGAAGCGTCGATCGACGAAGGCTACGCGGACATCACGGGCCTCAGGCGGCCGCTCCGCATGACCTACGAAGAGATCGCGCTCAAGATGAAGGAAACGGTGAAGAACGAGCTGGGCATCCCGGTCTCGATCGGCCTCGGTTCGTCCAAGACGATCGCGAAGATCTGCTCGAAATGGAAGAAGCCGGACGGTTTTTACGCGGTGCGAGGGGAGCACGACCTCACGCGCTTCCTGGCCCAGGTTTCGGCTTCACAGGTCTGCGGCATCGGCCCTAACACGACCGCGCTCCTGGGCAAGCACGGCATCTACACGGCGCTGGATTACGTGAGCCGCCCCGAACCCGTCATCCGGAAGCTGATGGGCAAGATCGGCTCGGAATTGTGGAGGGAATTGAGAGGGGAGTACGTTTACCCCGTTTCCACGGCCGCCCCGCCGCCGCAGGCTTCACTCAGCAAGGTGAAGACATTCACGCCGCCGACCGACGATGCGGAATTCGTGCGCGCTCAGCTTCTACGGAATCTCGAGTCCGCGTTCATCAAGCTGCGCCGCCACGGCCTGCGCACGTCGAACATCTACGTATTCCTTAGGGATTCCGATTTCCGCGGCTATTACGCGGGCGCCGAGCTGACCCGGCCGACGTCGTCGACTCTCGAGGTCGCTGCGGTGGCCGCGGCGCTTTTGGTTAAGATCTTCAAAAAGAACGTCCGGTACCGTCAGACTGGCGTCGCGATGAACCGGCTCACGGCCGACGGCGACGTCCAGCTGGACCTGTTCGAAGACGGCTGCCGGGCCAAGGCCATGCGGCGGCTGTCGATGGTGGCCGACCAGGTCAACGCCCGGTTCGGCAAGCACACGCTGCACCTGGCTTCCACGGACGTCCTCGGCCGCTTCCAGCAGCATCTGGGCGACCGCGGCGACCTGGCCGGCCGCAAGGTCGAGCTGATCCCCGGAGAGACCTTCCGTCAGCACATCAACATCCCGGTCTGGAAGATCGCCGTTTAACCCTAAACAAAGCCCTCCGAAACAAAAGTTATCCCCAGAAGACCGGGGATAACTCCGAAACTGAGTATCCTTTGACGTATCATCAAAAGAGTCGTTTAACGCGGGCCCGCCGAACATCCTGGGGATAACTCCCCTTTATCCTCCCAATGTCCTATAATGTACGTTATGTAAAGTACAGTAGAGAGGGCAGACCCAGCTAAGCTTGTTTTAAGGCTGTCGGTGACGGACGCGGCGGGCTTTAAAGTAGTTTAGAGATTGTAGCTTTCGACGGCCATTCCCGAGCCGCCGGACGAGATCATTCCGGAAGGATTTTGCGCCACGTAGGTCATGGTGAGAGCACACTGCGTTCCCGTTTCTTCCAGGGTTCCGCGGGCGATGATCGAACCGGTAACGACGGCCGAATTATGGTTTCCAGACAGAGAGAAGTTACCACCCGCGTAGACCAAGCCCGTCGCGACCAGCCTCCCCTGGGCCGAATTGCCCGTACTCCGGATCGTGATGTTGCCTTGAGAGAGCATGGCCGGGTAATCGGCGAACTGCTGAAGCGTGGTCGTACCGCGCGAAATCGTGATGTTGCCGGTAGCGACCAGGCAAAGCTGAGTCGTGGACTGAGCGTCCGCGATGCTGACGTTGCCGTTTACGAAGATCACGCCGCCGGACGGATTGACGGGCAGCTGGGTCGAAGAATTGTACGTCCTGTCGCCATTGTAATAGTAACCGTTCGTGGTCGCGATCGTCTGAAAATAATTGTAATCGAAGACGGGGAAACCCACGACGCTTCCGTAGTTCGAATTGAGCGACCCCGCGACGTTGATCCCGCCCCCGGAAGAGGAAATTGTTCCGCCTGCATAAGCGTTTCCGGGAGTCGTCAGGTTAATTACCGCACCGGACGCGTTCGCGCGCATTTCGATGTTGCCCGTCGCGTAGATATCCCCGGTAATATTGCAAGTCGAATGAGCCGTCAGGCGAAGATCCATACTTCCCCCGCCGGCCAGAATATAGTTCAGCGCCGAGATCGTCGGCTCTTCGACCTCCGCGGTCACCGTGCGCGCCACGCCGTCCACGGTCCCGACGGAGCTCACGAGCGTACGTCCGCCGGTCGTGGCTACCGAAGCGTCGTAAGCGCCGCCGGCGAGCGCGGTGGACGGAAAATTTCCGGGCGTCAGCCGGTTGTCCCAGTCGGCGCCGAGCGTCGAAAGCGCGCGCGCCAAGCCGGCCTCCGCCAAATATTTGGCCTGCATCGATTTCTTGAGACGATTCACGAAAAACATGTCTTGGGAGGTGAACTTGAAAAGCGAGCCGCCGATGAGCGTCGTCATGAATATCGCGATCATCGTCGTAATGAAGACGGAGCCCCGTTGCGATCTCAGGTTGATTCGCATGGTTTTATTAGCGATTGTAGCTGAGCACCTCGAAGTCGGCGGCCGTGGAAGTGAAACCCGGCGGATTGGGCGCCGAATACGTGACGACAAGGTCGTTATGAGCGGTCGGGCTGATCGTCACGTTGCCCTGGGCGGCCAACGCGCCGGTCAAAGTAAAATCGCTGTGGTTTCCGTTCGAGTAAGTGAAATTACCGCCCGTATAGATAAGGCCGTCGACCGTGAGGTACGCGCCACCGTTTCCGTTGCTCGAGTAGGTGAAATTTCCCTGGCAAAGAACCGAGGGATAAGTGCTTGAATGCGTGAAAGTCATGCGCGGGTACGTGCTGCCGCTCTTCGATATCGTGATATTTCCAGTCGCCACAATGCAGGAGGTGGTGCTTTGCGTGCCGGTGATGTCTATGTTGCCGTTCACGAAGATCACGCCGCCGGCCGGAGCGGCCGGGATCGGCGCGGCATTCGTATAGCTCCGGTTCGCGTTGTAGTAAAAACCGTTGGCCTGCGCGATTGTCTGGTAATAGTTGTAACTCACCGAAGGAAAGTTCGCCGAGCCCGAAAAATTCGGCGCTTGCCCTCCGGAGACCGAGACGCTCCCCGAAGCCGTGATGCTGCCGCCCGCATCGACGGCGCCCGTGATGGTAAGAAGCGGGCCGTTAGACGCCCCGTCCAGGCTCGCGTTCCCTCCCGAATAGACGTCGCCTGTGATGACGCCCGGAGAGCTCGCCGTCCCCGTATCGATCGTCGCATTGCCACCGGCGGCGATCGCGTAATCTAAGGCGCCAATGCCCGGCGCCTGAACCTCAGCGGTGGACGTGCGTACCACTCCGTCGACGGTGCCGGTCGCGTTCACGAGCGTTCGTCCGCCCGTCGTGGAAACGGTATAGCTGTACGTTCCTTCCCCCAGAGATGTGCTTCCGAACGAAGAGCTCGTCGCAAAAGTCGAGTCGAGGCTCGAAAGCGCGCGCGCCAAACCTGCGTCGGCGAGGTGTTTGGCCTGGAGCGATTTGTTCAGGCGCTTCACGAAATGCATGTCCTTCGACGTGAGGCTGAAGATGGAGGAGCCCACGAGAACCATCATGAAGAGGGAGACCATCGTGGTGATGAAGATGGTCCCTTTTTCCGATTGTGCAAACCGACTCACTTGCATGGCTCCCCCTCCCCTCCCGGTTGTCGTCATTTACCCGTGTTCCGGGCCGTCTCTTCGGCGTTCAGGGACGCTTCGTAAGTCCTTCCCCGGTATTCGTCGGACGCCGTCAGTTTGATTTCGATGCCCTTCACGGTTTCCTCGCCGTCGACGAGCACTCGGAACTGCCCGTAGCTCGGCTTTAAGGTGTAATAGCCGCTCAGTTCAACGAGCGCGGTCTGTCCGGGCCACCGGACGTCGACGTTGTCGATAGTGGGATAAGTGGCGTAGGGGGACGCGCCGTTCATCGTGGCCTGGAACTGCACGTAACGACCGCTTCCGATGCCGGCGAGCGCGTATGGAGACGAGCTCGAACCCGCGATGCTGGTCCACGCCGTCGCTCCGGTCATGTCGGAATTCGCGGACGTGCGCGCCTTGAGAAGAACGCTCGCGCTGGCGGGTAGAGTCCGGGTGAACGTCATCGTAGTGTACGCGGGAGCGGTCATCATCGTGTCGTAGACCTGGGAGGTCGCAGCGCCGCTCGCCACCCAGCCGGCCACCTCGACGGCTGCGAACACGCGGTCGTCCGAATCAAAGGTCGCCGGCAGCCATGAAGACGTGACGTCCGTGCCCGTGTCGTCTTTACGGTAGGAATAAGTGGGAGACGCGCCCGCTTCGAGCCAGGTCTCGCCGCCGCTTCCGGACGCGACGTTCATACTGACGAGATAATCCGGGCACGCGGCCCCCGGGGTGATCGCGTATTCGAACCAGTTGCTCCAGAGATGTCGGCCCGCCGGCACGGTCTTCGTACTCAACGTGCCGGCCCCCACCGCGCCCACGGGATCAGCATTGCCCAAAATGACCGTCGCGTTGTCAAAATAGAGCTGGGTTGCGCCGCCCGAGAAATCCTCGGCACCGGTTCCGTCCGTTTCGCGGCCCTGGCGAACGCCGAAGTACGCGGAATTGATGACGAGGTCCGAGCCCGCGGACGCAACGAACTTCACGCGGATCATGTTCGCCGCGCGCTGGATATACTGGCCGTTTATCACGGTACGCACCGTGCGCTGGCCGCTGATGGTCTCCGAGCCTTGAGCGCCGGAGATCGTCTGCGAGTCCGCCTGCCAATTCGGCGTAAGTCCCTGCGTTTCCCGGCTCGCCAGGGAGAGAACGTAATTTGTGCTCGTGATCTCCGTATTCGAGTGCGTCATGTTGTCGAAGTTCGATTCGAGCCAGGAGTCGTAAGGCACGTCGAAAGTGATATGGTTCCCGACGGCCGTGCACGCGAAATTTTTGCTGTAATTGCCGCCCCAGAGAGCGGTCGTGTACGGGGTCATGAGCTCGTCGGCCGGAGAGGCGCCGGACGAGGAATTAACCGTCAAAGCTTCAGCTTCGCGGCTGCCGCTGCTGGGGGTCAGCGCGATCGAATCGATTCCGATTCCGTAGCTGCTCGACGACGGATTCTTGCCCGTTACTTCAAAGCGCACCAGGTGCGTTCCCGACGTCAGGCGCACGCTACCGAAATTGGTGTTGGAACTGCGGCTTACACTCGCGGCATACCCGTCGAACGTCGGGCTTTGGGGAACGATCTCGAGCGTGATGTCTTCGGCTTTGAAAAGCGTGCGGGTCGTGCCGCCACTTACCGTTCCGGTCGTGACCGCGGTATCGAGCTGCGTCTGACGCGTCGCAGAACTCGAATTGTATGTCGGAAGGACCGTCCGGCGGAATTCGGTAAGCGAGCCGTTCACGAAAATGTGGTAAATGATTGTCGAATCCCACGCGATTTGTCCGCTCGACATCGTATAAAACCCGTTTCCGTTCCGCGTGGCGCGCGGAAGGCTGATGCCGGTATAGGGTGTCGTGTTCGTCGGATAAAAAAGGATCCCGTTTCCATCAGAAAGACGCGTATCCTCCTTCACTCTCTCCATGGCGCTCTCGATCTGAACCCGAAGGGTGCTGCGGACGCTCTCCTCCTTCCATATCTTCGTGGAATACGTCCAGGCGCTGATAACCGACATGAGGAAGGCGCCGCCCAGTCCGAGGGCGACCATCGCCTCGACGAGGGAAAAACCGACAGCGGATCGATTCAAGCGCATTTCATCCTCCGTTGTAAATCACGGTCGTGACTTCCATGGCGCTCGGGCTTTGAGTTCCCCTGAATTCGTACCAGACGCTCACGTCGGCACGCGTCAAGAGCGGATCGGAATTGTAACTCGTCGTGATCGTGGTGGTGCGCAAATATGTTCCGTTGGCGTCGGACTCTCCGTCCTGATTGATGCGGATTTGAGACGCTTCACCAGCGTCCGCGAGCGAAGAAAAGTCAGTGGTCTTCAAGCGTTCGACGTGATTTTTGGCCAGGTTGAACGCGGTATAAGCCATTTCCGCGCGTCGGGCGAGCGTCACGGACTGGGTGAAAACCCCCAGAAGCGCGGCTATTCCGATCGCGAAAAGCGTCACCGCGATCATGAGTTCGACTAGGCTCGTTCCCGTTTGAGAGGTTCTTAGGCGCATATGCAATTATTATCAATAATTATTAAGACATGTATAATCCTAATTAAAAGTATACCATAATTGACTCAAAAGGGAAGGCCCTCCTCCCTCCCCATGCGGGTCGGAAGAAGGGCCTTTTAATACGACTAACGTCTTACCGGGAAGTTCTTAGAAGACCACCTTCACTTCGGTGATGTATTCGCTAGCCGTATCGTCGTTCGGCGAGAGGTACTGATCGCCGGCGAAGAACCAGTTGGCCATGAAGGTGAAAGTCACGTCTTCCGTGTACGAGTAAATGGCGGCGAGATCGAGCTCGGTGCCGATATCCTCGTTCAGGGTCGAAGTGCCGGCTCCGGCGACGTCCTCGTCGTTCCAGAACCACCACCAGTTGGCCGTCAGCTTCAGATCTTCGAGCGGATTCATCGAACCATACACCGAAATGTGGTTCTGGTTCTGACCCGCGACCTGATCCGTCGTCTGCGCCGTCTGGAAGTACGTCTCCTTGTAGTCGTGGATCCAACCGTAGACCGGCAGGCGGAACGAACCGTTCCAAGAGCCGTATTCTTCGGTGGTCGCGCCGAGGTTGTCGTCACCCGACAGGTGCACGAACTGGAGGCCGAGCATCGGCTTCCAGACGTAGTCGAAGCGGTACTCGGCGAAGATATCCATGCCGAGCGCGGAGCGATCGCGGATCGGACCCGTCGTCGCGGCGTAATCGCCGAACTGGTATGCGAGTTCGGCGCCCAGGGTCATCTGCGTGATCGGGTCGAACTGCACGCGGCCGCCGACTGTGTGCGTGTCGCTGGTACGCGTCGCACCCCCGACGTTGGGACCGGCGCGATCGATGTCACCGACCCAGTAGCCTTCCGCCACCGCGTTGTATTCCGCGAACTTGTAGTTCACGTTCGCGATCCACAGGTCACGGTCGTCTTCCGGGTTGTGGGAGTTCTCGTCGATCTTGGAGTAGACGAGGTCGACGGTCCACGGGTTGAAATCAAGCGTCGCACGGATCGCGTCGAACGACTGGATCTGCGTGAACTCGTCCGCTTGGATCGAGTTCGCGGGATCCTGCGGGTTCCAGCCGACGATGAAGCCGCGACCGAACACGATGTCCTGACGGCCGATCGTGAGCGTGAGAGGAGCGTAGAAGATCTCCTTCATCTGCACGTAGGCCAAATCGAGCATCAAGTCGAACTCCTGGGTCGCGTTGGCGCCGCCGGCGCTGAACACATCGGCGTTCCAATCACGCTGGTTGATCACGTTCACGACGGTTGAGACGTTGTCCGTCAGATCCGCGCTCACCTGCACCTGCGTGATGCTCATGAAGTACGTGTCCCCGTCGGAACGCTGCGTCGCCGTACCGCCCGTGAGAGCGGCGCCCGGAGCGAGCGAACCGATGTCGTTCCCGCTGTTCAGGTCGAAGTTATCGCGGGCGATCGCATAAGCGTCGAGCGAACCCGACACCTTGACGTTCTGCGTTTCTGCGAACGCGGAAGCCGAAACGGCCAGCGCGAGCGCGAAAACGAACATAGCTTTGAATGCCTTCAAGTGTGCCTCCAAATTGCCTTTTAATGGTCTATTTTAGGTAGAGCTTCAGGAACCGGTCTTCACCGGCCGGCGATCGTGAGCCTTAAGGGTTTCCCCACCTCCTTCCGCGGCGTCATTTACGGTCGCCTTCTTCTTCTTTGAACCGACGTGCCAATCATAGCGGGGTAATGTTAACAGGATGTAACGGGGGTGTTAATAGTGTTTTGCGGCGGGGCGGGGCTACCTGCGCGAGCGGGCGTCGTAGACGTAACGGGCGAAATAAAGATCCAGCGCGGCGATTCCCGTCGAGTCGAAGATCGTGACGTCCGAAGGCCGCGTGCGGACCTTCTTCTTTCCCGCGACGACCTGCGCGAGATCCGCCTTGAGATCGTGCCTCTTAAAAAGACCCCTCGCGACGGGCACGTTGATCTCCCCGCTGTGCGAGGCCTGCTCCCAATCGTCGACGACCACCTTAGAGGAAAGGACGAGTGCGGGCTCGAGCTCTTCCTTCCCCTGCGCGTCCGCGCCGATCGCGTTCACGTGGGCGCCGGCCTTGATCCATGCTTTGCGGACAAGAGGACGACGCGACGGAGTGCACGTGACGACGATGTCGGCGTCTTCCACGCAGCGGCGCACGTCCCTCGCCGGGGTCAAACGGAGCGAGGCGGAGCCGTATTTTCCGCAGAAACGCTCGGCTTCGCCGGGCAGAAATCCCCACACGGAAGCGGATTGGAAACGGAAGATCGCCTCGAGCGCGCGCAGCTGGTAACGGGCCTGCAGGCCTGCCCCGACAATCGCCAGGCGAACGGGGTTCGGATTCGCGAGGTGCTTTGCGGCAACCGCGGCTGCGGCGGCGGTGCGAAGAGCTGTGATGCCGTTGGCTGCAACCACGGCCAGAAGTTCGCCCGTTTCGGCGGAATTAAGGAGGATCGTTCCGTTCACTGTCGGGAGACCCCTGGCGGGATTTTTCGGGTGGACGCTCACCCATTTGATGCCCGCAGCACTCCCCTTGGGCGACGAGTAGGCCGCCGGCATCGCGCGAAAATCGTCGCCACCGGCGAGCGTGAGGTACATCTTGGCGGGCATGCGAACGCGGCCGGCCGCTAGGAGACGGAATGTTTCTTCGGCGAGCCGGAATGCCGTCGGCTCGCCGAGCGCGGCGGCCGCCTCCGTCTCGTTGATATAAGGAATCACTTCGTCTTTTTAGCCAGGAGCGCGTTGATTCGGTCGGCCACACCTTTCAGGTCGTCGTTTTCCCGCACGTGGATCCGGCGGTCCGCGTCTCCGCCCAGGATGCGGTCGAGCTCGCCTTCGAGACGCGCGACAGGTCCTGCGAAACGGTGCGAAACGACGAGCGCCATCCTTAAGATGGCCGCCACGACGAGCGGTAGCCCCACGAGAAGCACCCCATTCACCCTGCGGATGACCGGCGCGAGGTTCGCCGCGATCGCCTCGGGAAAAGCCATCTGGCGCGCCAGGAGCTCGAACACGACGTAGTACAAGCACGCCCCTAGGAAAAGCGCGGGAACGGCCATCGCGAGCGCGACGAACCGCATGTATTTCGCCTGCACCGGGTGCCCGGTAAACCATTTTTTTCTGGCCATCAGCCGAGAGTCTCCTTTTTTACTTTCAGCGTGAAATCCCCGAAATCCGCGCGCGTCGTCGTCCTCGTGTTGTCCGAATCGCTCATCACGGCGACGGCGCCCACGGAACGGCGGGGTTCCTCTCCGAAAAGAGTCCGGTAATCTTCGTGGAGATCGCGAAGCTCCGTCTTCCATCCCCCCGCTTCGGAGCCTGCCTTTCCGCTGCGGATCACGAAAAGCTTCACGCGGCCGGAGAACGGGCTCGAGGCAACGGTACCTTCCGGCAGACTTTCGTCCCAGATATACTCGATCACGTTCGTATTGAAAAACGTGCTACCCGGAAAGACCACGTAAATACGCACGGCGAAGTCGTCCTGCCCGCGGTCGGATAGGCGCTCCGGCCTGTTTTTATCGGGGAATTCCAACGCCCGCCACCGCCACGAAAGGAACACCCCCGGCTCCACGCGGAACTCGGTCCGATAAAAGAGACCCGACGACGCGTTGGAGCTCGTCGCGCTCAGGTACACTTCCACGCCCTCGGTAACCACCTTATAAGAGGACTTCCCCTTAAAAATCTTCTCCTCCCACTTTTTAAGCGCCTCGGGCGTGTCGGTGGGAAAGGTTTTCACGACCTCGAAGGGGTCGACGGCAGGAGGAGGCGGTGCTTTGGGAACCGGGGCGGCGGACATTGCCGGAAGCGGAATGGGACGCGCGGCTTCTTGATTCAGCACGGACAGCCACACTGCCGCTTCGAGCAGAAGAACGAGAGACAGAAACCGGACCCGTTCGCGCGCGCTCAAGGGCGGTACCCGTTCGTAAGAGGCATCCTGCGGTCGCGGCCGAAGGCCTTCGGCGTGATTTTCACTCCCGGAGGCGCCTGCCGGCGTTTGTACTCGTTCGCGTAGATCATCCGCGCGGTTTTTTTTGCGACGGATGCCGGGACGCCGGTGCGCACGATCTCCGCCACGGGGCGGTCCCGTTCGACGAACGCCTCGATGAAACGGTCGAGCACCGGATACGGAGGTAGGGAGTCCTGGTCCTTTTGTCCGTGGCGAAGTTCGGCGGTCGGAGGGCGGCGCAGGATCGATTCCGGGATCCTTCCCTTCTTCGAGAGCGCGTTCCTTCGGCGGGACAGCCGGAAGACGAGCGTCTTGGGAACGTCCTTGAGAGGCGCGAAACCTCCCGCCATGTCGCCGTAAAGCGTACAGTAACCCGTCGCGATCTCGCTCTTGTTTCCAGTCGTCAGCACCAAATGACCGAATTTGTTCGAAAGGGCCATGAGAAGGGTCCCGCGGACGCGCGCCTGCAGATTCTCCTCGGCTGCGTCCGGCTTCCGCCCGCCGAACACCGGCGCGAGGGCCGCGAGAAAAGCCTCGAAGACCGGCGTGATGCGGATCTCGCGGCATTCGATTCCGAACGATTTCGCTAGCGTCCACGCGTCGCGCAGCGTGCCCTTGGACGAATAGGGAGAAGGCATCGTGACGCCGAGCACGTTTTCCGCGCCGAGCGCGTCGACGGCGATGCGGGCCACGAGCGCGGAGTCAATTCCGCCCGAAAGCCCGATCGCCACTTTCGAGAAACCGTTCTTCCGGACGTAATCGCGCGTGCCAAGTGTAAGCGCGTGGTAGACCTCGTCCTCGTCCGAAAGCGGCCGCTCCGGGCGCGCGCCACGCTTGCTCCGCGGGTCCACCCAGATCAGATCCTCCTCGAACCGCTTTGCCGCTCCTAAAACCCGTCCCTCAGGATCCATCGCGACGCTGCCACCGTCGAACACGAGCTCGTCCTGCCCACCGACCAAGTTTGCGTAAAGAACTGTCGCGCGCGTACGCGCCGCGAGTTTTTTTAGAAGCTTTTCCCTTTCGGACTGCTTGCCGCGGTGATACGGCGACGCGGAGAGATTGGCGATCACGTCGACTGAACCCGCGTATTCCGGCCGGTAGACGAAACTTTCCTCTTGCCAGATATCCTCGCAGATCGTCACGCCGACGCGGAAGCCTTGGATATCCACCACCAACGGCTCTGCGCCAGGATGGAAATAGCGGCGTTCGTCGAACACGCCGTAATTCGGAAGTTGGTTTTTACGGTAGACGCTCTCGAGGCGTCCGTTTCGGAAAAAAGCGGCGGCGTTGTAAAGGCGGTCGTCCGGCCCCCGGTCGACGAAACCGACCAGCGCGGACAGGCGCCGGGTATGGACGCCAAGGTGTGCGAGAGCGCGGAGATTCGCGGACACGAAGCCGCCCTGAAACAACAGATCTTCCGGCGGGTATCCCGTAAGCGCGAGCTCTGGAAAGACGACGAGTGAAGCGCCGCCGCGACGCGCGACGCCGAGCGCGTCAGCGATCTTCCGGAAGTTGCCCTCCAGGTCGCCGACCGTCGCGTTGGCTTGGGCCAAGCAGAAGCGGGCGTGGGGCTTCACAGGGACAGGGTCGTGCGGGTGCGGGAATCCCGCTCGAGAGACAGGCTGCGCAGGCGCGCAGGTGCGGCGGCGCGTTCTACGATCGGCCAAAAGGCGGCAAGGAGAGAGCGGTCATCAATCGAAGTCCCCTTCAAGAAATCCACATGGATCCCGAGGTCGCGCGATTCGATCTTCGAAACGAGTTCGCGTTCTACCGTCTCCACGAAACGTGTCTCGGCTTCCTCGTCCGCGGGGGCTTCGAGGGCGGCTTCGAGGACAAAATTGCGGCCGAGCACCTTCTCCCCTCTGGCGTAACTCGCGCTGAACGGGAACTGCTTCGTAAAGAGGAGGGTCATCGCGGCAGGCGCGGCGCGCCTACTTCTTACCGGTGAGGTTCATGAACTCCATGCGGGTGCCGCGGTCCGTTCTGAACGCGCCGAGCATCGAGCTTGTCACGCAGGTGGCGTTCCGTTGTTCGACTCCGCGCATGGCCATGCAAAGATGGACGCATTCGATCGTGACGGCGACGCCGAGTGGATCGAGCGCTTCCTGCAGGCAGTTGGCGATCTGCTGCGTGAGCCTCTCCTGCACCTGCAGGCGGCGCGCGAAAATGTCGACGATCCGCGGAATTTTGGACAAGCCGATGATACGACCCTTCGGCAGATAAGCGACGTGGCAGCGACCGTAGAACGGGAGAAGATGGTGCTCGCAAAGGCTGTAGACGTCGATGTCCTTCACGATCACCATCTCGTCGTAGCTCTCGTCAAAAATGGCGCCGTTCAAAACTTCGCGGACGTCGCGCTTGTACCCACTCGTCAAATAGGCGTAGGCGGCCTTCACGCGCTTGGGGGTCCGGCGCAGGCCCTGCCGCTCGGGATGCTCACCCAGCGCGATTAGAAGATCACGTGTCAGGTCTTCGATGTTCTTTTTCTTCATAGGGCTCAATTATAAGGGGGTTCGAACGGGCCTACAACGAATAAAAAAACCCCGCCCCCGGCGTGCCGGAAGCGGGGTTTTTGGTCTCTATTACTGGAGGCGAGCCTTCTCGGGGGTGATGAGGGGCTGCTTCTTCGGGATCCAGAACGTGAGAAGATCGATCGCTCCGGCACCCATGCGGTGGATGGTACGGCGAACGCCGATCGCGCCACCGGCCGCCACGCCCGTCAGCTGCTCGCCGGCCGTCTTACCCTTCGAGGCTTCCTGGTGTGTGCTGTCCATGACTTCGACCCAGCCGGTGGAGACGTTCCGAGCACCGGACTTGACGTTCTTGATCTGTTCCGTACCCGAGGCCGTGGCTTCGCCGTCGGCAAAAGCCGGCGTGGCGACGATGGCCGTCGAGAAAAGAACCGCCATTGCGATAGATTTCTTCACTCTACGTTCCTCCTTATATGTTGTAAGTACAACCCACTGTAAAGGCTGTGAGTAAACTTTAGCATACGGCTTAATAGATGTACAAGTATTTTTATGTATTCTTAACGAAAATTAACAAACTGCAGTTCTACCCCGAAATCCTGGGCGCGCATCTTCTGGATCACGGCCTGAAGGTCGTCGAGCTGGGCGCCCTTCACGCGGATCTGGTCCCCTTCGATGGATGCTTGGACCTTCATCTTGAGATCCTTCACGCCTTTTACGATCTCACGTGCCTTGTCCGACTCGATGCCGCTTTTCACTTTGACCACCTGCTTGATCGAGCCGCCGACCATGCCGGACTCGATCTTCTGGAAATCGAGGGCCTTCAGCGAAACGCCCCGCTTCACGAATTTGGTCTGGACCATGTCGACGAGGGCCTTCAGCTTGTACTCGTTCTCGCATTTCAGGACGATCTGCTTCTCCGTCTTGTCGAAATCGATGGAGCTCATCGAGCCTTTGAAGTCGAAGCGCTGGTCGAGCTCTTTCTTTGCCTGCGAAACGGCGTTGTCGACTTCCTGCCAGTTCACTTCGGATACGACGTCGAACGAATGATCTTTGGCCACGGTTACCTCGTCAGGATGAAGTTGGCTAGATTGAAATACACGAAAAGCGCTTGAATGTCGCAGAGGGCGAGGACCAGCGGCCCGGACGCCACGGACGGGTCGACTTTGATCATCTTGAAGAAAAGCGGAAGCGTGAGACCGACCACCGCCGAGATGAGGATCGAAGTCAGGATCGAGCAGGCGATGGCCACGCCGAGCATAGGGTTCCCCTGCCAGATTGACGTGAAGGTTCCGGCGAGAGCGCCGCAGATGATACCCAGAATAAGACCGACGAATACCTCCTTCAAGTAGAGAGGCCACAGATTCTTCGTGTCGAGCACGCCCAGCATCGAACGGCGCACGACGATCGTTGCGCCCTGGATACCGATCGACTCGGCCATTCCGAGGACAACCGGAACGAAAATGAAGAGGACGGCGAGCGTCTTGCCGCCGTGCTGAAAAGCCTCGGCGATGTATGCGCAGAAGAGGCCGCTCGCGATGCTAAAAAGAAGCCACGGCAGGCGGAGGCGGATAATCTTCCGGGCCGGGAGATCCTTAAGCTCCTCCGCGTCCGTACCGACGAGCTTGGCGATTTCTTCGTTGGCCTGCTCCTTGACGGCTTGGAGGACGGTGTCCGACAAGATCATCCCGACCAGGCGCCGGGCGCCGTTGACAACCGGCAGCGCTAAATGCCGATGGGACTGCATGGTCTTCGTGACTTCGGCCTTCGGAAGGCTCGTCGGCAGAATGACGACTTCTCGCGTCATGAATTCCTCGACCGGACGGTCGAGTGGATTGAGGATGAGGTCCTGCGTCTCGATTACGCCCACAATCTTTCCGGTCGCTTCCAAGACGTAAATGTACGGATTGCGACCCTTCTTCTCGTGCGGGGTCAAATGCAGGTATTCGATCGCGTCCGCAACGTTCGTACCTACCGGAATGCTGAGGCACTCCTTTGCCATCATCGAACCGGCGCAGCCCTCGGGGAACGAAGTAATTTCCTCGATCTGCTGCCGGCGGATCGGCGAGAGCCCCGTGAGCACCTGCGCGGCGAAGTCGGCCGGGAGACCCCGGACGAGGTCCGCGGCGGCGTCGGAACGAAGTTGCTTCACGACTTCGACCATGTAAGCCACGCCTAGATCGCCCGTGATCGCGGCGGCCTTCTCGGTGGATTTATCGGCGAGTTCCGTGGCCGCCTGAGACGCGTTGGACTCGGCGAGTAGCGCCCACTTTTCGGCGTCGGAGAGCTTTTGAACGGACACGGTTACGAGAGCAACCTCTTCAAGGTGACGCCGATGTCGCTTAAGTTCCGGACGACGGTCACGCCTTCGGCCTCGAGAGTCGCCATCTTCTCCTGCGCGGTGCCGCTCGAACCCGAGACGATCGCACCGGCGTGGCCCATGCGCTTGCCCTTGGGGGCCGTGGCGCCGGCAATGAACGCGGCCACCTTCTTCTTCATATTCTTATGGATGAAACGCGCGGCTTCCTCTTCCTGACTTCCGCCGATCTCACCGATCATCATGACGGCCTCGGTCGCGGGGTCTTTTTCGAAAAGCTCGAGCGTTTCAATGAAGCCCGTGCCGATGATCGGATCGCCGCCGATGCCGATGCAGGTCGTCTGACCGAGACCAGCCTGCGTGAGCTGCCACACGGCTTCGTAGGTCAAAGTGCCGCTGCGAGACACGACACCCACGCGGCCCTTCTTGTGAATGTAGCCGGGCATGATTCCGATCTTGCACTCCTCGGACGTCATAATGCCGGGGCAGTTGGGGCCGATGAGACGGGCGCCATGTGCGTCGACGTATTCGACCGCACGGGCCATGTCGAGCACTGGAATTCCTTCGGTGATGCAGATGAGAAGCCGAATACCTGCGTCGACCGCTTCCTTGATCGCGGCCAGCGCGAACGGCGCCGGAACGTAAATCATGCTGGCGGTGGCGCCGGTTGCGGAAACGGCCTGAGCCACGGTGTCGAACACCGGAATCTCGCCCACTTTCTGACCGCCCTTACCCGGCGTGACGCCGCCGACGAGCTTCGTTCCGTACGCATGGCACTGCTGGGCGTGGAAACTACCCGCTTTGCCGGTGATACCTTGGCAGATGACCTTGGTATTCTTATCGACCAGAATGGGCATGGGATTTGGATTTCCTGTATTCGGCGGCTTCTTTCACCGCCGCGGCGGCGGCTTCGTTGATGGTGACGACGGAGTGGATGCGAAGCCCCGAGCTTTGAATGAGCTTCCGGCCCTCTTCGACGTTGGTTCCTTCGAGCCGCACGACGAGCGGCACCGCGAGCTGGACTTCCTTGGACGCCTGGATGACGCCTTCGGCGATGACGTCGCATTTCATGATGCCGCCGAAGATGTTCACGAGGATCGCCTCGACACGGTCGTCCTGTAGGATGATCTTGAACGCCTCGCGCACCTGGTCGGCGGTCGCGCCGCCGCCGACGTCGAGAAAGTTTGCGGGTTCGCCGCCGGCGAGCTTGATCATGTCCATCGTGGCCATCGCGAGGCCAGCGCCGTTGACGAGGCAGCCGATGTTGCCGTTCATCGACACGTAGCTCAGGCCGAATTCCTTGGCTTTCTTCTCGCGCGCGTCATCTTCTTCGGGATCCTTCATCTCAAGCAGTTCCTTGTGGCGGAAGAGCGCGTTGTCGTCGAACACGATCTTCGCGTCGAGCGCGAGCACGCGCGGTTGGGCTTCTTTCGAGAGGGCGAGCGGATTTATCTCGCAGATCGCCGCGTCCTTCTCGACGAAGAGCCTCGCAAGCTTCACCGCCATCTCGGCGATCTGCCGGGCGACGTCGTCTTCGAACTCGCCTTTGATCGCGGCGAACGTCTCGTCGGCCGTGGGAAGCTTCTCGGGCATGAAGTGGATCTTCTTGATCGCGTTCGGGTTCGTACGCGCGACCTCTTCGATGTCCACACCGCCCTCCTTCGAGACGAGGAGGACAGGCTTGCGCGTGGAGCGATCGACGACCGCCCCGAGATAGTACTCCTTGTCGATCGGGATGTCCTCGGTGAACAGGATCGACCGGACGATCTTCGACTCACCCGCGGACTGGTAGGTCGAAAAGGGCTGACCGAGGAACTTCTCGGCGAACGCTTTCGCCTCGTCGGCGTTTTGGATGCGCTTCACCCCGCCCGCTTTGCCGCGGCCGCCCATCAGCACCTCGACTTTCGCGATGCACGTGGGGTTGGCGTAACGACGGAACGTTTCCGCCGCCTGCGAGGCATCGGTGAATCCTTCGCCGCGCGAGGTCGGAATGCCGTACTGCTCGAAGAGCTTCTTTCCGTTCGATTCCTGGATCTTCATACCTTCGCCACCCGGAGGATTTCCTCGACGCCCTGACGGACTTTTGCGGCGGAGGCCTCCATCTGCTTTTTCTCGGCTTCCGCGAGCGGGATTTCGACGACCCGTCGCACGCCTTCCCTGCCGAGCTCGGCCGGAACGCCGAAATACAGGTCTTTGATGCCGAACTCGCCGTTCAGGTACGCGCAGACCGGTAGAACCTTCTTTTCGTCCCTGAGGATCGCCTTCACCATTTCGCAGACCGACGTGGCCGGAGCGTAGAACGCGCTGCCGGTCTTTAAGAGCGCCACAACCTCCGCGCCGCCGTCGCGGGTGCGCTGCTCGATCTTGGCGAGTTCGTCCGCGGGGATAAGGTCCTTGACCGGCCTGCCAGAAACTTTCGTGTGGCTCGAGACCGGCACCATGAGGTCGCCGTGTCCGCCGAGAACGATCGCCTCGACTTCTTTACCGACGACGTCCAGCCGCTCCGCGATGAAGAAACGCATCCGCGCGGTGTCGAGCACGCCCGCCATTCCGAACACGCGGTTCTTCGGGAAGCCGAGAGTCTCCTGCGCGAGGTAGGTCATGACGTCAAGCGGGTTCGTGACGACGATCACCACCGAGTTCGGCGCGTGCGTCTTAACGTTCTGGCAGACGTCTTTGATGATTTTCGCATTCAGTCCGAGGAGGTCTTCGCGGGTCATTCCGGGTTTCCGGGCCATGCCGGCCGTGATCACGACGATCTCGGCGCCGGCGATGTCTTCGTACTTGTTGGTGCCGAAAATACGGCGGTCATGGCCTTCGACCGGAGCGGATTCGTTCAGGTCGAGCGCCTTTCCCTGCGGCATTCCTTCGACGACGTCGAAAAGAACGACGTCCGAAATACCCTTCTCGAGGATCCTTTGGGCGGATGTCGCGCCGACGTTTCCGGCACCGATCACCGCGACGAACGGTTTGCGGGGTTTCAAAACGGTCTCCTTTATGCTTGCGGCAGCGCCCTCGTCAGCGCCTCGCTCACGCGGCGCGCCTCTGCACGGCCCGCGAGCTTCTCGTTTAAGTGCTTCATCATGCGTCCGAAATCTTTTTTCGATGTTGCGCCCTGCGCCTTCACTTCATCGGCGACGATCTTCTCGAGCTCGGCGTCGCCCATCTGCTGGGGAAGATAGGCCTCGAGCACCACCACTTCGGCTTTTTCCTTGTCCGCCAGCTCGGGGCGGTTGTTCTTCGAAAACTGATCGATCGATTCGCGACGCTGTTTGATCTGCTTCTGGATGACTGTCTGCGCGTCGGCGTCCGAAAGCTCTCCCGAATTTTTATCGATCGCACTGTATTTTAACGCCGATTTAAGCATCCGCAAAGCCGAGACTTTTCCCTCGTTCTTGGCGATCATGGCCTGCTTTAAATCCTGATCGATCTTCTGGATCAAAGACATTTTTTCTCCTTCAAGAAAAAGAACGAGGGGAGCTCGTGATCTGCGAGACCACGAACTCCCCTCCGAATTACGAGCGGCTCAGCTTACTGCTGCGCGGCCGTCTCAGCCTGAGCGGTCTGGTCCTGTGCGGCCTGAACGGGGATCTGCGCGGTTTCGGAAACCGTCTGGCCCGTCGTTTCGGCGGCGCCGACGACCGGATCGACCACGAGATTGCCGGTACGCGAAAGATCTCCCTGGAGCACCGCGGCGGTGTTCTCGCCGGTCTGCGATACCACTTTGTTGCCGGTGTTGTGAAGCGTGTGTGCGGTCGTGTCCGCGGTACCCTTCACGGCTTTGCCCGGATAATTGAACAGGCGGCGAAAGAAATCCGTTACGGCGTTGCCCTTCTGCTCTTCGGCGCGAACGGGCGTCGAAATGCCGAGCGCGAGGACGACGAGCGCGGCGGCGGCGAACTGCTTGCGGTGCTTGGACATGCAAAGCCTCCTTGTTATGTAAGATTTCGAGTCATTATAGGAATGGCCTTCCGGTAAGTCAAGGAGAAACGGGCGGGAAGCGCTTTAAGAGACGGCTATTTCGTAATCCGAGACGGCGGCGCTGTCGGTGTTGGTGACCAAGAAAAACACACGGGAAATGTCTGCGGGGCCGAGCCCGTTCGACGCGGCGAGCTCCGAAAGCGACAGGCCGGCGGCCGCCCCTACGCGGACCGGCTCGAGTTCCCGGCGGATCGTCGATCCCGCGCGCGTCTCGACGACCATCTGAACGATGAGCGGCGAACCTCCCTGCCGGTGCCAAATCCCCATCCAAGGGAGTTTCTCGCGGCCGTCGAATCCGATCTCGACGAAATCGGTGGCCCACGGCGAGACGTCGCTCTTTTCGGTGTTGTCGCCGCCAGCCGGGGGCTCTCCGAGGCGCGCGGCCGCGTCATCCCAACTTCCGATCCAGTCCACGGAAGCGCGGCGGCCTAGCGACCGCTCGGCGCCGAATCCGTCGACCAGACGCAGCGCGCCTCCGCGGAAGACCATCCGTGTGCGGGCAATCTCCTTCAGATAGCGCGCGTCGTCCTTCAGGCCGAAATCCCTCGTCAGGATCGAGAGCGCGAAACGCTTGAGCAACTCGTCGAACGAAACGCCGGTCGCCTTTTCGAGCGCCGCCTTGAAATCGTCGTGGGTACCGCCGCGGAAATCGCGCGACAAACGTTCGATGACGGGCATTCCGTAACGATGGTCGATGAAACGCCAGAAGAGCGCGTTCTCGTACCGCAGATCGGTGAAGGCCTGGTCCGGATACCGCATGAAGTAGTTTGAGCCGCCGCGCGAGAAACGGATCTTGTCGGGCAGCGTTTGCTTAAAACCCTGCGAATAGAAGTCGTGACGCGCGCCCGCAAAGGTTTCGAAATAACGCGCCAGGCCTTCGACGTACCAGTCGATCTTCCGCCGCGGCGCCTCCGAACCGTGCGAGTGCTGGTCGCCGTGGCTCAGGTTGCGGTTGTAGTAAAAAAGGATGACGTGTAGCATCTCGTGCATCAACGTGCCGCGGAGATCGACCTCCGCGTTGCGCGTGCCGAGCGACGAGGGGTTTATGCGCTCCCAACTCTTAATGAACTCGCGGTAATTGGCTGGCACGAGGATCACGGCGTCGTAGCGATTGCCCCCGCCGGCGAGCGTGTCGAAGCACGGGGCGTCCTTGAACGAAAGGTCGCGTGAGCGCGCGCGGAAAAGCCCGTCGTCCGACGGGCCGCCAAGATACACATCGATCGTCGCGTCCGGATCGTAAGCGTACGTTTTGTCCGGAGAGGCAAAGGAGTACCCCTTCGTGGAGAAACCCTGGAATTCGGTGATCGTCTGGTACGCCTGCACCGCCGCGTCGAGAACCTCGCGAGCGAACGAAACGCGCTCGCCGTTCTCCGCGAGCGCCTGATCGGTGAAATGAACGCGGACGCGAGCGCCGTCGTCGAAGCGGTATTCGTACAGTTTCTCGAGCGTCGCAGTTTCGCCGCGCACCGGAAATATCGTTTTCCCGCCTGCGGTCACAACGAGTCGCCCCGCGAACGAATCGACGGCTGGAAGAATGGAAAGGAGTCCCCGGCCCCCTCCGCCCAATTGGACGGTCCATGAATCTTTGCCGTCGCGGTCGCAGAGCGCCGTCTTCGTGCCGTCTCTCGACTCGACCCACGCCCGGACGACGAGCTTATCGCCTTTTTTCCAGCCGTGGACCAGGCTTTCGAATTCGCGGATCGGGATCTTGAGCGGCTCAGACTCTTGCGGGTAGCTTAGGTTGATCGCCGCCAAGGGAGTAACGGCGGAATGCGCGACGCGCGCTTCTTCCGCCGGAGCGGACGTAGAGAGCGCGCAGAAACCCATGAGGGCGAGTACGGTTTTTTTCATCTTCGTCAGCGGCCCGGCTGCCCTTCAAATTCGAGGGCCCGTGGCTTTGCGTCCTGCCGTTACCGGCAGTTTGCCTTTTTTAACAAAGTATTCAAAAATCAGCAAATCCGATCAAACTTATTAAATCACTAAAATAAGTTTACATGGTGCTCCCCCCCATTTCAAGGGGACGGGGGTCAGTTTTTTCCGGCGGGAACGAAGCGAAGATCGGGTTCGAGAAGGCCGTCCGAGGGGTTCAATGCGTGGTGGCGCCAGCGGATCTCGAAATGCACGTGCGGCACGATGCGGGGTTCGTCGGCGTTGCCCGTTTTTCCGCACAAGCCGACGGGCGAGTGGCGCGCCACCCATTCCCCTGGGCGGACGAGAATCTTTTGCAAGTGGGCGTAGCGGCTCGCCAAGCCGTCCGGGTGCACCACTTCGACCCATAAGCCGTAGCCTTTGTCGAATTCGGCGCGCCGCACGCGGCCGCTCTTGGAGGCGCGAATCAATTCCCCAGACGGCGCATAGACGTCGATCCCTTTGTGCAGACGGCTCTTATTTTTCCCTCTAGACGCCGCGTAATGCCCCTTTCCGAACACATCGTTACGGATGGGGACTCGGCGAGATGTCGAGGGTACGGGCGATGCGTAGTAGGGTTCGGTGCGGGCGAATTCGGCGACGGCCGAAAAATAAAAAAAAGGAAGGGACCCCAGACACGCCGTGCCAGCCGCGAAAAAAAAGGCGGCGCCGGCGACTTCGCGCCGGGTCATTCGGCTTTAGATTCCGAAGTAAGCCCGGACAACCGCGACAAGAACCACGCCGAGGACGATTCCGGTGAAGGTGTATTTATTTGGGTTGAATTCGAAGGGGAACATAATGACGGGATTATAACGAAATACGTCCGAAACCGCCACAAAAAAAGCTCTCCCCGGACTTGTGGTCCGGGGAGAGAACGTGCCTACTTTCGCCGCGTTAGCGGAGGTTGATCATCTTACCGCCGAATACGACGGCAAGGATTACGATGACCGCGAGATGCGGAGCCAGCTGGGCGGTGAACGTTAGCCCCAGAATGACGCCGATCAGGAGACCGGTCAGAAGGTCGTGTTTAACCATGGAACTCACCTCCATTCGGGACAGGCCGAACGAAGTCCTTATAGGCACCACCTCCTTCCCCTTACCCTATACCGTAAGTATACCTGGGTGCCTATAAGTCATTTAATTCTAATTACTTATGATTCGTTCCTTCATCCAGGAAGAAATTTTAGAAAAGATCGTCTCTCGGGATGTTTCGTTCAAAATCTCGTGATAAAGACCGGGGTATTCCACGTATTCCCGGTCGGCCGCGGCCAGGCGTTCGAAAAAACGGCGTGTCCGGTCGGGTCGTACGACGACGTCCTTTTCAGCTTGAAGAACGAGGGTGGGACACCGAAGCGAGGCGGCGATGGAGTCCGCTTTCGCGACGTTCCGTGTGAGTTCTGCGTAGAGCCGGGCGCTGATGCGGTGGTACTTCAGTTTGTCGTCGGCGTAGGCCTTGAGGATCTCGGCGTCGTGCGTGAGCGATTCGGGCCGTACGCGGTTCGGCTCGGAATAATCCGGAAAAAAACGCGCGAGCGTCAGGGCAAGCGCGTTCCGCCATGCGGGTACGCGAATTCCCAAGCCGAAGATCGGAGACGAAAGGACTACTCCCGCCGGAGCCGAAGGACGCCGGAACGCGGCGTAAGAAGAAACAATGAGCCCGCCAAAGCTGTGTCCGAGCAGGAAAACGCGGCGTCCCGGCGTGCGCGCCTGCACCAACGACACGAGCGCGTCCAGGTCTTCGTGGAATTCCTCGAAACGCCGGATACAGGCGCGCTTTCCGCCGGAGAGGCCAAATCCGCGAAGGTCGGGAACGAGGGCCTCAAAACCGTGCGACGCCAAATGCTCCGCCACGTGCGCGTAGCGTCCGCCGTGCTCGCCCATTCCGTGAATGATGATCGCCGTGGCTTGAGGGACGACCGGGGCGTAACGGCGATGGAAGATGGGCGTGCCGCCCGTGGAAACGAAACGATGCTCGGTCGGCATCCGCGTTACGACGCGTCCTTGTCTTTCTCGTAAAACGGAAGGAGAACATCCTTGTGGCGGGAAAGAACGACGTCACGTTTCACTTTCAACGTCGGCGTAAGCTCGCCACCCTCTTGAGTGAAATCGTTCTCGAGAAACGCGAAGTATTTGATCTTTTCGTAGCTCGCCAGATTCGCCTGCCGCTCCTCGACGCGCCGCTCGAAGAAACGCCGTACGGCTGGATTTTTGAGAAGCTCCCCGTAATCCGTATAAGCAATCTTCTCGGCCTTCGCGAACGCGAGAACGCGCTCCCTCGAAGGCACGAGGAGCGCGGTGATGAATCTCCGTCCGTCGCCGAAGAGCACGCATCGCAGGACCGCGTCGTCTGCCTCAATCAGCTCCTCGATCGTCCGCGTCGGCACTTTTTTTCCGCCCGAAGTGACGATCAGCTCCTTTTTCCGGCCGGTAATCCAAAGAAAACCGTCCTTGTCGATCTTACCGAGGTCTCCGGTATGGAACCAGCCGTCTTTCAGCACGGCCGCCGTGTCCTCCGGACGGTTCAAGTAGCCTTTCATCACGCACGCGCCCGCGGTTGCGATCTCTCCGTCCTCGGCGATCTTCACACGCAAGCCCTCGAGAGGCACACCGACGGAACCGAAACGCCAGGCTTCTTCCCTGTTCACGCTGATGACCGGGGATGTCTCCGTCAGACCGTAACCCTCGTAGATCATGACTCCGAGATCGTGGAAAAATTCGGCGATCTCGCGCGCGAGAGGCGCGCCGCCCGACACGCAGAAACGCACGCGACCACCGAGCCGTTTCTTGAACTTTTTGTACACGAGCGCGTTCGCCGCGGCGGACTCCAAAGCACCTACCCGCTTCCCCGCGCGGCGTTTCTCGCCGAGTTCCTTCGCCCAGAAAAAAAGGCCTTTGCGCGCGGGGCCGGCCGACTTCACCGCCTCCAGCACCCGCGACTGGATCTTCTCGAAGAACCGGGGGACGCCCAAGACGAAGGTCGGCCGGACCTCGAGGAGATTCGCGGCGACCGTGTCCATGCTCTCGGCATAAGCGATCGTCGCCCCGATCTTCACCATCAGATAATAACCGGCCATCCGCTCGAAAACGTGGCAAAGCGGAAGAAACGATAAATGAACGTCGGACTCGCTCATGTGCAGGGTTTTCGCCGAAAACTCGACGTTGGCGAGGAAATTCGCGTGGGTAAGGAGGACGCCTTTCGGGGCGCCCGTCGTGCCGGAGGTGTAGATCACACTTGCGATGCTCTCGCCGTCCACGGCCGCCGCGCGGGCCTCAAGCGGATAATCCGGAGGCGCCGCACGCTCGATATCGGAGAAGACCGAGAACGGTAGTTTGACTCGATTTTTCGAGACGGACACGGAAGAATCGAATGCGAGGATCGCCTCGAGAGACGGCACCGAACGGTGGATCGCGACGACCTTGTCGAAAAGAATAGGCGTCGATACCGCGACGACTTTCGCGCCGGAATCACGCAGGATATATTCGATCTCGGGAGAAGTGAGCGAAGTGTAGATCGGCACGGTCGCCGCACCGAGGCACTGCGCGGCGCAGTCCACGGCGGCCCATTCGGGACGATTCTCGGACAGGATCGCCACCCTGTCCCCGGCCCGCACTCCTTGGCGCTCGAGCTCCCAGGCCGCCGCCGAGGCTTTTTTCAAAAAATCGTTCCAGGTGATCGGCGCGTAATGGCCCTTCACCTTGTAGAGAAACGCCCGTTTGCCGGGTAAGCGCTTCCCGCTCTCGAGGAAAATTGAACCCAGATTCTTTGCGGTCACCCTTCGCCTCCTAGATGTTTTGCTGCGACACGAGCAGCTTGATCTTCGGGAGGAGCCGCATCGCCTCCTCTTCGCCGCGGCGGATGAAACGCTCGGCGTGGTAGAACTCGACCCAGCTCGCCGTCGGCACCACCGGCCGCAGCAGCACGTCGGCGGATTCGCCCTCGGTCTCCGCGATCTCGGATTCCATCGTCTGAATCGAGCTGACGAGGACGTCGAACAGGTTGGGCGTAATGCGTTTCCTGAGGAACCGTCGCAGATGCCACGCGCCGCGGTAGAACGCGTTGGCCTGACGCATCGCGCGTTCTTCCTTCTCTTCGGCTTCCTGCAGGAGAAGCCGGCGCTCGAGCGTGTCCTTGGTGGTCGGGAACACGTTGACGGCGATCACCTTGTTGGCGCCCGCCTCGTGCAGCGCCCGAACCGGGAGCGGGCTTAAGATCCCCCCGTCGACCACGACGTCGCCTTTCATGAGCACAGGCTTGAAGATCGCCGGAATCGCGATGGAAGCGCGCACCGCGTCGAGCACGAAACCGGAATCGAACGTGATCGCCTGGCGCGCCGAAAGATTGGCTCCCAGGATCTTGAGCGGCACTTTGCAATCTTCGAAGGTCTTCACGCCGAAATGTTTTTTAAAATGCTTCATGATGACCTGCCCGTGGAAAAGGCCGCGCCACGGAAAGAGACAGAAATCCAGAAGCCTCACGAGCTTAAGTGTCGAATTGATCTCCATCGCGGCCTCTTCGATCTCCGCCGCGGTCTTCCCGATCGCAAGCAGTCCTCCGATCAGAGACCCGATACTGGAACCGGAGACGATATCGATGGGGATGCGCTCCCGCTCGAGAACCTTAATCACTCCGACATGCGCGAGCCCGAAAGCGGCCCCGCTGCCGAACGCGATTCCGACGAGGTTGTTCGACAGGCGGCGCGCGACGTGGCGGATCACCCGCGAGTAATCGACCTCGGGTTCGTCCACGACGTACGGCAAGACGTCCTCGCCGGGGCCGTGGTCCTTAAGCCCGGCGACCGCGGGTAGCGAGTAGCAGTTCTTCGAGCCGAAAAGCTCTTTCTTGATTGCCGACGTCGCCCGTATACCGAACATTGATTCGTTGATCACGATCGAGAACTTTTCGTCCGGGTGCGAGAGCCCGCGCTGGAGGTCCGCGATGGTCTCGCGCGTCTCGGTGACGTTCGTGATATGGCTGTCGGTAACGAAGAAAATGGAATCCGACTGGGAGAACGCCTTCATCACGAGACCGTCGATGCCGTTCGGGAGGTCGATGAGGATGAACCGGTAATCGATCGCGAGGTGGTTTAGGAGCGGCGTAATGATCGATTCCCCTAACGAGTCGCGTTCGTCGTGCGCGACGGAAAGGACCTCGAAGCCTACGGGATGGCGCACGATGAAGTCGGAAAGTGCCTCCGCCGTTCCGCTCTCGATGCCCTGGAAGCGCGTGAGCGGCACTTTGCGCGCCATATGAAGACGCGCGGCGATCTCGTTGCCCGACGGGCTCATGTCCAGGAGAATGGTCTTCTGGTGGGTTTCCTGGATCAGGCTCGCCGCGAGATTGATCGCAAAAGCGGTTCGGCCGATTTGGCGTTGGTGACTGTAGATCGACACGACGTCGCTTCGCAGAAGCGTGCGCGAGCGGGGGTCGGCGCCCTTCAGGCGCGAGGAGAGGCGGCGCGAGAGCTCGAGCGAGATGATCGCGTTGTGCTCGATCGTCTTCTCGAAGTCGTCTTTCTTCAGGAAAAGCGTGAGGCAGTCCGAAAGCGCGCTGAGCGTGGCAGAGTGGGGCTGCTTCGTAAGAAGCGACATCTCGCCGAAGTAATCCCCACGGCGAAGATAGGCGAGGATCTTTTTTTTACCCAGCGCCTGGACCGTGGCTTCGAACCGACCGGACACGACGACGTAAAAGCCGTCGGCTTCACCCCCCTCCTCGTAGACCGTCTCCCCTTTTTTATATTCGACCAGTCTCATGAGCTGACTGATCGATTTGAGCTCCCACTGGCTGAGCGAGGTAAAAAGAGGACACTGCCCGAGAAGGCTTACTTTGTCGACTTTCTGAAGGCGGGAATTAGACTCGGGGCTTCTGGATGATTCCATCAGCGCGCCAGGCGGCGGTCGATGAAATCCTTAAGCAGCTGTTCGTCCTTCGGCTTGATATCCGAAAAAAAGACGGCGATGTAGCACTTGCCGGTATCGGGATTCGTTTCCTTGCGAACGACGACGCCCTTGGCGGTGATCGTCTTTCCGGGTCCATTTCCTTTCACCGGCGGAAGAGTGAGCGCGACCGAAAGCTGTGTCATGAGCCGGATATCCTGGTCGATCGCGCACATGACGCCGTGATAACCGACGTTCGTTGTGGTCGCCTGGATATCGTAACCCTGGTGGCCGATTTTGAACGGCAGGAACTCGACGATACGGACCGAACGGCGACGATCCTGGATAGGCTTGGGAGTTCTCATGTCAGCCAGGAGGCCACGCCATGGGGCGGCCGCCGAGGAGGTGCAGGTGGAGGTGTCCGACAGTCTGGAGCGCGTCCGCGCCGTTATTCACGACGAGACGGTAGCCGGTGCGGTCGACGCCGAGCTTCTCGGCGACTTCGCTCGCGGCGGCGAATAAATCGCCCGCGATGCGGGCGTTCGATTCTCGGATCTCGCTCGCGGCGGCCACGTGCTCCGTGGGAATCAAGAGCACGTGGACCGGCGCCTGCGGCTGGATGTCGCGAAACGCGACCACCCGGTCGGAGCGATGGACGATGTCCGACGGGATTTTGCCTTCGACGATTTTACAGAAGAGGCAGTTTCCGTCTCGCATCGTCCGGATCTCAAGAAGCCGGTTTTTCGTCCGGCTTGGGTTCCGCGGCCTTTGCAGCAGCTTCGGCGGCGGCCTTCACCTTCTTTTCGGCTTCCTGCTTCTCGTACAGCTTGAAAGCCTGCTTATTCGCGAAGTATTTACCGTTGCGATAATACCAATCCTTGCGCCGGATGCGCTTATTGGACTGGACGCAGTTGGTGGGGCGAGATTTCTTCTTTTTAGGGGGACGTCCCGCGGTCTCTTGCGCGGCGTCCGCTTTCTTTTCGGCGGTTTCGGCCATTTCTTATTTCTTCTCCGTTCGTGTTATAGCGGCTTCGGTTGCTTCGAAGGGACTTCTTTCGGCAGTATCCCCTCGTCGCGGAGGCGGTAACCGGAAGCGTCATCGAAGATCTTTTGGAAGAAGACGGCATCCCGAAAATCTTCGAGCGTGTCGGTATCCGTCTTGGAAAGAATCCCTTCCTCCACCATATTAAAGACGATGAGCCCGAAATCCAAGCTATTTTTAACGCCCCAATGCTCGAGCACCGTGACGGCCATGGGGCCGAACTGGTCCTCAGCCTCGAGCCGGACCCAGTCCAGAAGCTCATGCCCCGTGAGATGGCGGGGTTTTTTAAGGTCCTCGATGGCCCTTCCGAGCGCGGACATCAGGAAAAGATAAGCTTCTTCACGGTAACGCCTGTCGCGCTTGAGGATACGTGAGAGCCGGGCGACGAAATCGTGGGCGTCGCTCATCAGCCGATACCGATCGCATGGACGTACTCAAGGACGTGCTTCAGGTCTTCGGGCTCGATGTCCCTAAAACGAATCCCCGCTTCCGGACCGAGCGGGTGATTGGGCGTGAACCAGACCACTTCTCCCATGGCTTGGATCGTCTCTGTAAGATGTGGCACCTGAATCTCGAGCTCCAGGAGCTCGCCCTGACGCAGCGTTTCTTTGGCCGTGAAGCTCAGGCCCCCGCCGCTCAGGTTCCGGACGAGCGTCAGCTGGGGCTTCGGGCGCTTGCCCTTCAGCGTGCGCTTATAGATAAGGCCTATCGGGGCGTGGAGCCGGATATGTCGCCGGTTCTCCCTCATCCCCTGCGGATACTTCTTCAACCGGCAACCTTCTTACCGGAACCTCTCAGCCATTCCTTATAGACGTATTCGAGCACGCGTGCGCGGTCCTGATGGCTGATCTTGGTGAGCTTTACACCCGCGTCCAAGCCGTCCGCCCAAGCGACCTTGCCCGTGGCGAAGACCGGCAGATTGTCACCAGGTACGTTGAGGCAGATCTCGACCGGCGTTCCCGGCGGCAGCTCGTGCTTGGCGCCGAAACGCATGCCCTCGCGACTCAAATCCTTCGCCAGCGCTTTGCCGAAGATGGGATTCAGAGTCAGCGTACGGTACTCGACGTCCAGAGCGGCGTCGAAGCGCATGAACTTACGGCGTTCTGACATGTTGCCCTCGCTTTTTACGGTCACCCGTTTGCTGGCCTTGGCCGCCTTCTCTTTTCTCGCGGGCGCCATGGTCAGTCGCTCTTGAAATAACGAACGAGGTCGCTCTTCAGGAAACGGTAGTTCTCGCCGACTTTACGGCCGGGAATCCGTTTGGAGCGAACAAGCTTGTAAAGGGTCTGCCGGCTGATGCTCAAAAAATCGCACGCCCCCTCGGTGGTCAGGGCTTTGTCGATTTCTTTTTCCTTCGCGATCCGCTTACGCATACACGCTCCTTATAGGTGAAAAGGAGCTTTATTTAATCAAGAAAGCATAAACATGTCAATACAATAATATATTGGTTAAGCTGAGTTAAAAAGGCCATTAAGTTTTAACTATTCTAGCGTCCTATAGACAACAAAAAAGCCCCGAGGGCTTTTTAGCCCTCGGGGCGAGAGTGCTTTTCGCTTAGAACACGTACTCGGGTTCCATTACCGGCTTATAATCTTCCGGGAGCGGGAACGGGAACGTAGCCACCTCGTAGATGCCTGCGCCGGTGCGAACGAGCGTCATGCCCGCGCCCTTCGCCAGACCGAGCGTCATACCCGTGAAAGCGTTGTCCTCGAGGCTCGTCGAGTAAACATTCTTCGGGAGTTCGACCCAGCCGGTCAGCGTATTCGCCACGCCGCGGCCGAGTTTCGTGAACGCATCCGAGCCCTCTTCTGCGAAGCAGGGCGTCGCCGAGAGAACCAGAGCCGCGACGACCATCATGCCGCAGCGCTTGATCCAGGCTTTTGTCATTCCGTGTGTTCTCCTGTAAAAAAATGAATAGAGCTGATAAAGAAATACTAAATCCTGCCCGTATCTTATCGACTGCCCCCCGGATTGTCAACGTCTATTTGCTCGGGGACGGGCCCGGGCGGTTCCTTTTGACACTCCCTGGGCACTTTGGTAGGATAAACATCGTGTATGAGACGTTTTACTCCCTCAAACAAAAGCCTTTTTCCATCACCAGCAACCCTTCGTTCCTCTACCTCAGTCCGAAACACAAGGAAGCGCTCGCTCACCTGCAGTACGGCATCCGTGAACGCGTCGGTTTCATAGAAATCACAGGCGAAGTCGGAACCGGCAAGACCACGATCTGCCGCGCGCTCCTCAATCAGCTCGACGACCGCGTGAAGACCGCGTTCATCTTCAATTCGAACCTGACCGGCAAGCAGCTCATGGAGACGATACTGGAAGACCTGGGAATCGCGCCTCTTAAAAAAGGTCCGGGCGGTCTCTTCTCTGAATTGAACCGCTTCCTGATCGAGCAGCTTGCACTGGGCAACAACGTCGTCCTCATCATAGACGAAGCGCAAAACCTTTCCAAGAAAATGCTCGAACAAGTCCGCATGTTGTCGAACCTCGAGGCGGATAACCAGAAACTCCTCCAGATCGTTCTCGTCGGCCAGCCGGAGCTCCGGGAAAAGTTGAAATCCCCCGACCTCCGCCAACTGCGCCAGCGTATTGCAGTCCGCTGCCACATCGAGGCGCTCTCGTTCGACGACCTGGGCAACTACATCGCGCACCGCCTGCGGCTCGCCGGGGCGAACGGTTCGGGGCCCGCTTTTTCGGACGAAGCGATGCAGGAAATTTTCCGTTATTCGGGCGGCATCCCGCGCCTCATCAACGTTCTCTGCGATAAAACGCTTCTCATGGGGTACGTGCGGGACCAGCGGTCGATCGATGCGGACATCGTCCGCTCGTGCATCAACGAAATAGAAGGAGGGTCTTAAAGATGAGCATCATCAACGAAGCCTTGAAAAAGGCGCAGAAGGAACGCGGCGACACCACGCCCTCTTCCCCATCCCCGGCGGCGCGGAACCTCGAGGTGCAGATCGAGAAACGCCGGAACGCGTTCAATTGGGGACCCGTGGTCGTGGTGCTCGTGCTTATTCTGATCGGCGCCCCCGTCCTGGCGCCGGCGCTGTCGGTACCGTTCCGGCGCTCCGAAGTTCCCGCTCTTCCGGCCGAGGCCCGTCAGATCGCCGCCGGGCAGACGATCGCGCTCGAGCGCGGGGTACAGCTGGCCTCGGTTCCCGCGGAGGAAACAGGCACGCGCCGCGGACAGTTCGGTATCGAGGAAGCTCCCCGAATGCCCGCGCTCTATCCCCGGCCTAACCTCGCCCTCACGGGCGTGATGGTTTCGGGCCGAAACGATTCGTACTGCATTCTGAATGACAGGGTCGTGAAGGTCGGCGAGTCCGTGCAGGGCGCGCGCCTGACGCGCGTGACGCCGGACACGGTCGAACTAGAATTCCAGGGTGAGAGGATCGTACTTCCCGTGAAGGAAGCTTAAGGAATTTTTTTAGCCTTTTCGGCCGCGGAGCGCTTCGGCGATCGTCTCGCCGGGGACTCCGCGGACGACGGTCACCTTCCCCAGCGTGACCGGCAATACGAAACGGTTCGTCCCCGCCTCGGCCTTCTTGTCGTACCCCATCGATTCGAGAATCTTCTCGGTCGCGAGTCCCTTGTAGTAAAGCGGCAGCTTAAATTTAATCAGGGTCTTTTCCAGGCGCTCCGTCAAACCCGGGTCCTTCAGCGTCCCCATCCGGCGGCCCAAGTCGCACGCCACGAGCATCCCGATCCCAACCGCTTCGCCGTGCGTGTACCGCGCGGAATAACCCGCGACCGCTTCGATCGCGTGGCCGGCGGTGTGCCCAAAATTAAGGATCACGCGCTCGCCCTTTTTGTCGAATTCGTCCTTCGCGACGACGCCTGCCTTGATACCCGCGCATCGCGCGATGATCCGCTCGAGAAGCGGCGACTTCGACGCGCCTTCAAGACCATGACGCTCGAGGCCTTCAAAAAGAATCTTGTCGCGGATTACCCCATACTTTATGACTTCGGCGAATCCGTCGCTCCAGTGCCGTTCGGGCAAACTCGAGAGCGTCGAAACGTCCGCCAGGACGAGGGCCGGCTGATAGATAGAGCCGAGCAGGTTTTTGCCTTCAGGGAGGTCGATCGCGGTCTTTCCGCCAATGGCGGAGTCGACCTGGGACGTGAGCGTCGTGGGGATTTGGACGTAAGGGACGCCGCGGCGGTAGACGGAAGCGGCGAAACCGGTCAGATCGCCGATGACGCCACCGCCGAGCGCAATGAGAAACGGCGCGCGGTTTTTGCCGTCGGCCGCGGCAAGCGCGCGGATGAGCTTAGAAAAAACAGCCTCGGACTTGGCAGCCTCGGAACTGGGGACTTCGGGGACCGTGAATACGGTGGAGGAGATTCCTTCGCGAGAGAGCGACGCTTCGAGCGGCGCGAGATACCGGGTCGCGACGGTCTTCTGCGTGACGATGACCGCCTGGCGGGGCTTCACGCATTCTTTGATGCGCGCGCCCGCCCGGGAGAGGAGATCGCGCCCGACGAGGATCCGGTAGGATCGCTCGCCGAGACGCACGCCGATCGCCTTCATCAGCCGACCAGGGTCCCCGGAGGCACGTCGCGGTCCGGCGCCAGAAGCGCGAGACCCGCGACGTCCTTGGCCGCCAGGAGCATGCCGTTCGACTGCACGCCGCGGATCGTCGCTGGTTCGAGGTTGTCGACGACGACGATGCTGCGGCCCACCAATTGTTCCTTGGTGTACACGGCCTTGATGCCGGCCACGATTTCCTTCGGTCCCGAACCGGCGTCTATCGTGAGCTTCCAGATCCGGTCGGCGCCCGGGACTTCCTGGACGTCGAGAATCCGGGCGACTTTGAGCTCGATCTTCTTGAACTCGCCGATCGGGACGGTCACTACTTCTTCTCTTTAGCCGGTGCGGCGGCTTTCGCAGCAGGAGCGGCTGTTTTCGCAGGAACTCCGGCGACGGCCGAGGTGCCCTCAGCGGCGACCTTGGCTTCCTTCTTTACCTTGAGCCTCTGCTGCTTGACCTTCGGAAGGCCCATGACGTTCTTGCCGTCGGCCCAAAGGTTCTTGTCTTTCAGCACGCGGAGTCTCTCGTAACGCTTGAGCACCGAGCGGTGCTTTTTGTTCTTACCTCCGCCGCGGAGGCTGGAGTGGATCGACATCGAAAACCCCTTTCGTTAGCGTCTTCTCAAAAACCGGTCCTTGTAACGCGACCCGAAAAGCTTCAGGTCCTTCTTGGCGTCGTCCATACCGGCATACTGGCCGACGCAAACTTGGTAATAATCCCCACTGGGGATGACCGCCGAATAAAAACCGCTGCGGCGGAGGGCGGCGACTTCCTTTTCCGCCAAATCCCTCTTCTTGTACGTCACGAGCTGAATCGTGTAGGGCTTGCCCGAATCCCGCCGCGCTTCGGTCGCGCGGGCCGGCTGCGGCGTCTGCGAGACCGCCGGAGGCGCCGAGGCGGTCTCGGGAGCGGCCACGCGCACCGTCTGCATACGCACCGGAAGAGGCCCGGCCGGACGCTGAGCGACCGGAGGTGCCGCCGAAACGCCGCTGACTCCCGCCAGCGACTTCCCTCTTAACACACCCAAAAAGAAGACGAAACAACCGGCCAGGATGAGCAGAATCGCTCCGAGGAGCACGTGCTCCACCGAGGTGCTCACCAGGATCGGTTTGTGGGCTTTCTGGATCCCGGGAAAGCGCTCGGGTTTCTTCGGTTCTCTCGAGAATTCCCGGAAGAGCTCCTGTTGCGTCTCCGGAGGTCTGTTCTCAATCATGGCGTACGAGTATAACACCTTTCGACCGGGTTTGCATCCGGTGCCCTATTTCCACTGAACTTTGAAGAACGGCCCCTTGGCGCCCACCACCGTCAGATAGCCTCCGGCGTAAACGAGGCGCACGCCGTGACGGCCGTCGCTCCGGCGGATCATGCGCGCGCGGATTTCCTTGGGCACGCGTTCGAACCGATTCTTGGGAAGAAGGACCAGCACGTTCGCTTTCGCGATGCGCCCGGCCAGAAAACGCACGCCGCCGAGGATCGTGATATCCTCCGACTCGAACCTTGTCACGTGGATCTCGGCGGATTCAGAGTCGTAGCGCACGACCGCGTCGAGCCGCTGGACGAAAATAGGATCCGTGAAAGCCTGCTTCGACGCCCACGAAATAAGAGCGGAGCCCTTGAAAACTTCCTCCAAGATCGCGACTTCTTCGAAACGCAGCCGAACGCGGCGTTCTTCGCCTTTGACGAGCGGCAGGCCGTCGAAGCGCGCTCGCCCCGGACCGCAGGCGACGAGGGTCTTTTGCCCGGGGTTATCGAGCGTCATCATGCCGAACCGCACGTCGGACCAGCGGTCGACTCTCACTTCGAGGAGGCGCACCGGAAGATCGAGAGCACGCGACACGCTTTCCGAGGCTGCGGCGTCCACGAAGGCGCCTTCCACCCCGGCGTAATAAGAGAGCGCCGCCGTCGAAGCCGCGGCGATAAAAACCGCTGCGGCCCAGATTGGCGGGCCGAGCGCGGACGGCCGGCGTGACCGCACTAGCGTTTCTTGAGGCGCGCGGACAGACGCTTCGAACCTTTGTCGTCGAGCGCGGACGAATAGGCGACGGTCGAGGACGTGCGGTGCGCCTTAAGGAAACCGTCTTTCACGAGGTCCTCGAGTGCCGCGCGCACCGGCCCGAGCCCCTCGTTCACCCACGTCGACACCCCGCGCGGGGTGTCGATACTTCCCTGGTTCTCCACGAAAAACGTCAGGATCTTCCGATGAATTTTCGTGCGCATAGGTGCGGGGCGTTTTTTTTGTTTCGGCGGGCGGGGGGCCATCAGACGGTCTCCTTGAAAAGCTTCGCGGAGCCCTCGCGCTTTACCACGCGGACGAACACCTCGACGACTTTCGGATCGAACTGCGTGCCCGCGTTTTTCAGAAGTTCCGCCAGCGCCTCTTCGAGCGACGCGCGGTCGCGGTACGGGCGGCCCATCACGATCGCTTCGAACGCGCTGATAACCGCGAGGATGCGCGCGCCAATCGGAATACCCTCGCCTTTCAGGCCCTTCGGATAACCACTGCCATCGTATTTTTCGCGCGAGTAAAGGATGAACGGCACGACCGGCTGCAGGCTCTCGAACGACTGGACGATCTTCGCGCCCTTGATCGGGTGGTCACGCAGGAGCTGGTATTCTTCGCCCGTCAGCTTCGTGGGCTTTCGGAGGATCTCGTCGGGGATGCCGATCTTGGCAGTGTCCTTGAGAAGCGTCGCGTAATGAAGCGCCTGCGTGTCCTCCTCGCCCAGATGCAACTCCTCGGCGACTTTGAGCGCGACGCGCAGGATCGCTTCGGGCGAGACGACGTTGTTGACGCGCGTTCCGAGAATCACCGCCAACGACTGGATTGTTCCGAGTGTTACTTTTTTTTGCTCCTCGTAGAGCTGCGCGTTCTTGATCGCGATGACGGCCTCCTCGGCCAGCGTCGTCAGGATCTCTTGGTCGAAATGGGTGAATTCTTTGCCGTCCTTCTTGATGGAAACCGTGATGACGCCGATCACGTCCTCGTCGATGAGTGGCAGGCAAAGGAATTTTCGGCGGAGGATCGTGCGGGCGGTCTTGGCGACCCGGCCTTCGGCGGCGGAGCCGAAAGCGATGCGCTCGCGCTTGTCCCGGTTGCGGGGATAGCCGACCATCGCGCGGCAAAGAAGCGCGCTCGGCCTCTTGGGCGGCCGCCCCGGAAGGGATTCGACCCCCGTCTTCGGTTTTTCGACGAGATAGATCGCGCAACGGTTCGAGCGAAGGACCTGGGCGGTGAGATGTGCCAGGCGCGAAATGAGCTCGTCCAGATTCAGAGTGGAATTGATGATGCGATGCACCGTATGGACGGTCGAGAGCGCGATTGCGCGCGGACGGACGGTCGCCGAGAGGCGTTTTAGCTCCTCCGCCTTCGAACAGCTCTCGACAATCAGCTCGACATGGCAGGCCAGAAGCGAGAGCACTTCCGCGCGCGTGTCCTTCGGAATCCCGGAAACGCCGAAATAGCCAATCACCCGCTCGCCGTGGACGAGCGGCATGCACCAGCCGGCGACATTCGACGGGGCGCGGAAGACGTAAGGTTTAAGATCGCGGGAGCGCTTTTTGACCGCTCCAAAAACCTGATGCGCGAATTGCCCGCGAAGGCGCGGGTCGTGCCAGATCTCGTGCGACGCCTCGAGGAAACCGCGAAACGCCTTCTGGCCGTCCCCGGTCTTAAACGAAAGCCACCATACCGGATGCCCGAGAAGAAAATCAAACGACCCGCGCAGGCGCCGCATGCCTGGGTGACGGCGCAGGCAGTCGAAAAGTTCGCGGTCGTGGATCAGCGTCGAGGCCACGTCAGACCTTCTCGAAGGGTTCGAACAGCTTCTTGTACTCGTCCTGCGCGTAGCGGTCGGTCATGCCGGCGATGTAATCGCAGACGACGCGGTGCGTCCCCTCGCCCTTCAAGCGGCGTTGGCTGCCCCAGGGCAGTTGCTCCGGACGGGCGACGTAGGCCTCGAAGAGCGCGCGGAGGAAACGTCGCGCCTTGTCCGTCATGCGAACGACGCGGTAATGACGGTAAAGGTTGGCTCGGAGGAAGTCGCGCAGTTCCTGGCGACGGCCGGCCACGCTGGCGCTAAAGGCCACGCGGAAACACTCGGCGTTCGTTGCGTCGGAAGGCGTTTTCAGCCTCGCGTCGGCGAAGTTGCGGCGCGAAGTGTCGATCAGGTCCGTCACCTCGAAATCGATGAGGCCGCGGATGATCTGGTACCGACGCACTTCGGGAGACTCGATACGCGCGGCGCCCACCTTCTTCTTGATCTCGCTCCAAAGACCGATCTTCTCGAGTTCGCCCTCGGTGATGAGACCCGACGTGAGACCGTCGTCAATGTCGTGATTGTCGTAAGCGATCTCGTCCGCGAGATCCACCACCTGGGATTCCAGCGAAGGCGAATGGAACGGATCGAACGGTCCCATCCCCCGTTTATGCGCTTCCGCGAGGAGTTCGGGGTGTTTGAAGAGGCCGACGCGCGATTCGTACGTGAGATTCAGGCCGCGGAACGTGGGGTAGCGTTCTTCGAGGTAATCGACGACGCGCAGGCTCTGCAGATTATGGTCGAAACCGCCGCTGTCTTTCATGAGCTCGCGCAGCTCGTCCTCGCCCGCGTGGCCGAATGGCGTGTGGCCGAGGTCGTGGGCGAGCGTGATCGTCTCGACGAGATCGATGTTGAGACGCAGCGCAGAGGCGATCACGCGCGAGATCTGGCTCGCTTCCAGCGAGTGCGTCAGACGCGTGCGGTAGTAGTCGCCTTCGTGGTTCACGAAAACTTGGGTCTTGTATTCTAGGCGGCGGAAAGCGGTGGAATGGACGATGCGCGCGCGGTCGCGCTGGAAAGCGGTTCGGTAGGGGTGTTCGGGTTCCGCGTGAACGCGGCCTCGGGTTTCGGCGCTTTTCAGCGCGTACGGCGCGAGCGTGCGGCGCTCTTCGTCCTCCAGGCGCCGGCGGTGGAGCGCCTCATCGACGGGCCGGGCGCCTTTGGCGGCGCCGCCGGCCGCGTCAGCCGTCCGCGCGGACGATCGGCGCGGCGCCATAGAGATCCATCAGCATGTTGATGCGAGAAAGGCCCAGCGTCAGAACGCGTTTCTCCTTGGCCATCAGCTTCGCGTTGTCGTCGAGGCCCTTGAGCGCCACGAAAACGGGCGTGCGGGAGGAATCGCGTGGCTGACCCTGCACGAAGTCGAGTATCTCGCGCTCGGTGGCCCGTTCCTCGACGATGCGGCAAACCCAGCAGCGGCCGCGGCCCTTGGCGATGAGGTCGCGGGTGCGTCCCTCGGGTGCCTGCCCAGTCCCCCGGGAATGGAGGATCTCCGTGAAATGCGGAAGCTGGCGGCGCTTCTCCCCCAACTCGATGATTTCGTTCCGGAAAAGGCCGAACAGGTTCCCGATGCGGTCGGAAACGTCCATGCGGCGTAGCTCCTCGTGTTCGGCGATGAGCGTGTCGATGCGCTTGAGAAAATCCTCGGCCTTGCCCGCGGGACCTTCCAGAGAGAGCTCTTTACGCTCGTACACTTCGTGGAGCCAGAACTTGAAAATTTTATCGTGGAAACGGTAGAAGACGCCCGTCTTGACGACAAGTTCTTTCTCCATGAGCTCAGCGATGTGCTCGGAGACCTCGGACTGGCTCCGGTTCACGGCGCGGGAAAGGTCCTTCAACTTGTTCTTTCCCTTCGCGAGCTCCGTGAGAACGAGCACGTGACCCCCGCGGGAATGCCCTTGCGTCCATGGCGAGATGAGCATAAGGAAGTACTGATAAAGGACACCCTGCGACTCGAAGAGCAGCTTTGCAAGAGCCTCGCCCACGGACGCTCGCGAAACGCGGGTCTCGCCCCGGGCGGCAGCGCATTCGCGTACGCGATCGGCGATCGTCGCGAGGAAAAATGGATGGCCGTCGGTGAACGCCGCTAGGAAATGCTTGATGCCGTCGGGCACCTCGAGGGGGGCCAGACGTTTGTTGAGGTAATCGAAAGAGGTTTGGAAATCGAAAGGCTCGAGATACACGCGTTCGAAGTTTCCGAAAAGCAGCGACAGCTTCTCGGCGAGGATGCGGCGGCTTGCGGAAAACGCGGAGCTCGCCAGAAGGTACATCGTGTCCTTCTGGAGCATGATGCGCTTTCCGAAATCTGAGAAGGCGTTGCGAACGCCCAGTTCGCCCAGGCGGTGGAATTCGTCGAGAATCACGATGCAGTGTTTGCCTGTTTCCTGCCGAAGGATCGAAGTGAGCTCGAATAGCTTGAAGTACGCCTCGCCCGCGTGACGGTGCTTGAGGAGCGCCGAGATCTCGTGGATGCGCGCGACGGTCTTCGGGATGGACGGCGCAGCTTTCTCGGCCAAGCTCGCCGCGGATTCGGTCGGATGGGCCGGCGCTACGCCGGAAACGGAAAGGTAACGGAAAAGGAGCGCGCGGACGAACTGGTCCACGAAGTAATCGAGCGCGGGCAGCTTGATCTCGACGTAAATCGGGAGAACGTCCGGATCGCGGTGCTCGTGGAGGAACTGACGCAGGATGGAGGTCTTGCCGATCTGCCGGTGGCCGATGATGGCCACGTTCTGACGGTAACCGGCCTTCAAGGCCCCCGCCCTCTTCGCCAGAAGATCGAGAACCTCCTGACGGCCGAAAAAGTCGTCGCCGACGACGGGATCGCTGAACATTCGTTATACTTTCTTCAAGAAGCTTTTCATGGCCCGGTGTGCGGCCGTTAACGCGGACGAAAGCGCGACGGATCTTCCGCCCTTGCACCCCGCCGGACCTCGAAATATAAATGTGGAGCCGAATCTTTTCCGTCTTTTCCGACGCGCAGAAGCGGTGTGCCGCGTCGAACGGTCTCGCCCGTCCGGACCAGAATCTCCGAACCGCGCGCGTAAACAGTCGTCAATCCGCCGGCGTGCTCGACAATCACCGTCCGGCCGTAGCCGGGAAGCGCGTCGTCCGAGAACGCCACGCGGCCGTCGAGCGCCGCCCGGGCCGTCTCGCCTTCCGCGCCTTCGATCAAAATTCCCTTCAGAGCAGTTCCGCGCTCGCGTGAGCCGTACGCCCCCACCACGCGGCCTTCGAGCGGCCAAGCGAATGGCTGCTCAGGCCAAGGGGTCGGTGCCAAGGTCACGATTCCCCGCTCAGTCGGTGTATCATACCGCCGCGCCGCGCAGCCCGTCAAAAAAATAATCGCGACAAAAAAAACGGCCAAAAAAGCCTGCTTCGAAGGAATTATGTGCTCCTTTTTTTGGAGCGGGTGGCGGGAATCGAACCCGCGTCCGAAGCTTGGGAAGCTTCTATTCTACCATTGAACTACACCCGCGACAGGCCGCCATTATACCGATAGGAATGGACCGAGTCCAGAATGTAGCCACTTAAAACTCGGTGAGTTTGCGGAACTGGCGGTAACGGGACTCGATTTCGAAGCGTTTGAGGGAGATTAGGCGTTTGAGGCTAAAGCTTTCGACGTTATAGGAGGCAAGCACGCTGCCGTAAATAACGGCTTTCCGGACGGTGGCGGAATCGAGGCGTCCGGCTTTCGCGAGAGTACCCATGAAACCGCCGGCGAAGGTGTCCCCCGCCCCCGTCGGATCGAAGACGGATTCGAGCAGGAACGCGGGCGCGAGGAACGTGAAATTCTTGGCGAAACAAATGACGCCGTGCTCGCCTTTTTTGACGACGAAAAGCTTGGGGCCGTGGGCGAACATCCAGCGGGCCGCCTTCACGAGATTGACCTCTCCCGTCAGCTCGCGGGCTTCGGCATCGTTGCAAAGAATGACGTCCACGCGGCGAAGAAGTTTAAGCAGGCTCGGGCGCTTGCCGCCGATCCAATAGTTCATGGTGTCGCAGGCGACGAGGCTGGGGTTCTCAACCTGCTTGAGGACCGCGCGCTGGATATCGGGATCGATGTTCGCGAGGAACACGGTTTTGGAGCGGCGCTGAGCCCGGTCGAGTTCGGGCTTGAAGGTCGCAAAGACACCGAGCTCGGTCTTCAGGGTCTTCGCGCTGTTTAGATCGAACCCGTAATGACCCTTCCAACGAAACGTTTTGCCGTCTTCGATGCGGACACCCGAGGTGTCGACCCCGAGACCGGACAAAAGCTTGAGATGTTTCGCGGGGAAGTCTTTACCGACCGCAGCGACGACCGAAACCGGGGCGAAGAAGCGCGCGGCCGCGCTAAAGTACGTCACCGACCCGCCGAGTGCGTCTTCGGCTTTGCCGAAGGGCGTCTCGATGGAGTCGAGAGCCATCGAGCCGACCGCGAGGATCCGGGAATTCATCGTCCGGCTCCGGCGAGGCGCAGGGCCGAGCGCTCCGGATCGTCCGAGGTCATGACGGCGCGAACGACCGCGACGGTGCGCGCGCCGGCTTCCCGGACCGCGCCGACATTGCTCTCGTCGATACCGCCTATCGCGACGAACGGGAGCGTCAAATGAGAGGCGGCAAAACGGACGAGATCGAGACCGACGGGAACGTAAGAGGGTTTGGTGGGCGTACCGAACACGGGCCCGACGCCGATGTAGTCGGCGCCTTCGGCATCGGCGGCGAGCGCTTGTTCGGGGCTGTGCGTGGAACGTCCGATGATGGCGCCGGGGCCGAGCACCTCTCGAGCGGCTGAAAGCGGACCGTCGTCCTGCCCGAGATGCACCCCGTCCGCTCCGGCCATGAGCGCGACGGCAACGCGGTCGTTGACTATGAGCGGGACGCCGGCGGGACGCGTGATCTTGAGCAGTTCGCCCGCGAGCTCGATTTGGAGGCGGTTGGGCGCGGTCTTGTCCCGGAGCTGGATCACGCTCGCGCCGCCGCGGATCGCCAGACGCACGGCCTCCGCCAGCGGGCGCTTAGCTTCGGCGGCCGGATCGGTGATCACGTAAAGCTTCCAGTTTTGGCAGAGTTCTTTTTTCGATGTCATAGACGGTGAACCGTATTTTTTTGAACCGTTCCGACGCGCGCGGATCGAGGAGCTTGGATACCTCCTCGAGGACGCGCAGCGCCTCTTTCGCCCGTTCGGCGTTCGCCAGGAAAAGCGCGAGCTCGTCGGCCCGGCTCTTCTCGAGCCGCGAAGGATTCTTCCCCACGTCGCCGCGCGAATTGCGGGCCGCCGCGAGTTCCGACGAGCGGACCGGCAGTGCCTTCAGGCCCGCCGTAATCGCGTGCCGCGCGGCTTTCAGCGTTTTCGTAAGACGCGCGTCGTCCAGCGCGAACCGCACGACCTCCTCGCAAACCCTTAAACCCTCGCGCGAGCGGTTCAAATTCGCGTCGAGGATACGCAGGAGCTTCGAGCGCTCCACGATCAGCCTCTCCGGACCTTCTCGAAAATCCCGGTGGTCGAGCGGCCTTCGACAAAAGGAAGCGAGCGGACTTTGCCGCCGTAGGATTCCACGAAATCCGAGCCCACGATATCCTTCTTCTTCCAGTCCCCGCCTTTCACGAGCCAGTCTGGGCGGAGGACCTTGATCGTCTTCTCGGGCGTGTCTTCCATGAAAACCGCGACGTAATCCACGCTCGCCAAGCTCGCGAGCACTTCCGCGCGGTCCTTCTGAGAATTGACGGGTCGGTCCGGGCCTTTGAGGCGGCGCACCGAGGCGTCGGCATTGACGGCGACGACGAGCCGGTCTCCGAGAGAGCGGGCATTCGCGAGGTAGCGCACGTGGCCCACGTGGAGGATGTCGAAGCAGCCGTTCGTGAAAACCACCTTCCGACGGGCGCGGCGGTCGCGGGCCAGAACCCGGGAGAGCGCCGCGAGCGAAAGGACCTTGCCCATGCTAGACGGGAAGCATTTCGTCGGCCCGTTCGCAGAGGATGTGGCCGATCATGATGTGGGATTCTTGAATGCGCGCGGTCTTCGAGGAGGGGACGACGAGCGCGAGATCGGCCAGAGACTTGAGCTTGCCGCCGTCTTTGCCGGCCAGCACGATGGTCTTGAGGCCCTTGGACTTCGCTTTCTGGATACCGAGGATGACGTTCGGGGAATTGCCGCTCGTCGAGATGCCCATGGCCACGTCGCCGGGTTCGCCGAGCGCTTCAATCTGGCGCTCGAACACGCGTTCGAAGCCGTAGTCGTTGCCGACAGCCGTGAGGATCGAGGTGTCCGTCGTGAGAGCGATGGCCGGGTAGCCCCGGCGTTCTTTTTCGTAGCGGCCCACGAATTCCGCCGCCATGTGCTGGCTGTCGCTCGCCGAACCGCCGTTGCCGAAGAAAAGGACCTTCTTCCCCGCCCTCAGGCAGTCGTGGATCATACGTGCGGCTTGCTCGATGAGGTCGAGCTGGGTGGAAAGAACCAGCTCCTTAACGCGGATCGAGTCGCGGATGTCCGCGGCGATCTTGTCCTTCATCAGCCGAAGAACGCCTTCGCCATGCCGTAAAACTTCGGATCGACCGTCTTGAGCGTGCCGACGGCGACGTCGAGGGGGCAAGCGACGATCTCGTTGCCGCGGAGCGCGACCATGTTGCCGAACTCCCCGCGCTTCACGAGCTGGACGGCTTCCGCGCCGAAGCGCGTTCCGAGCATGCGATCGAACGCGGTGGCTGAACCGCCGCGCTGGATGTGGCCGAGCACGGTGACGCGGGTCTCGAAGCCGGTCTTCTCCTCGATCTTCTTGGCGAGGAGCTCTCCGATTCCACCGAGACGCACGTGGCCGAAATCGTCGAGCTTCGACTCGAGAGTCACTTCGCTGCCGTCGAATTTCGCGCCTTCGGCGACGACGATGATGCTGAAGTTCTTGCCGCGCGCGTGCCGCTTCTTGATGACGTCGGTGACTTCCTGCATCTTGATCGGCACCTCCGGGATCAGGACGAGGTCCGCGCCGCCGGCGATACCGGAGTGGAGCGCGATCCAGCCCGCGTGGCGGCCCATGACCTCGACCACCATGATGCGGCTGTGGCTCTCGGCCGTCGAATGGATGCGGTCGATGGCTTCCATCGCGATGTTGACCGCGGTGTCGAAGCCGAACGTGAAGTCGGTGCCGGAAAGATCGTTGTCGATCGTCTTCGGGCAGCCGACGACCTTGAAGCCCTCCTTATAAAGCTTGGACGCTGCGCCGAGCGTGTCTTCCCCGCCGATCGCAATCAAAGCATCAAGGCCCATCACCTTCCAGTTGCTCTTCACTTTCTCGAGCAGGGTCTTGTCCTTGAAGATGTTCGTGCGGCTCGTTCCCAGAATGGTGCCGCCGCGATGGATGATGCCGGAAACGGACGAAAGATCGAGCGGCAAAGCGGTGTTCTCCACAAGGCCCTTCCAGCCGTTCTGAATACCGAGCGTCTGGTAACCCTCTTGGATGGACGTACGAACGACCGCGCGGATAACGGGATTCAGTCCGGGGCAATCGCCACCGCCAGTGAGTACGCCGACTTTCATTATCTTTATTTCTCCTTTTCGGTGGTCTGTAGCGCGCTTTCGGAAGCGGCTTTATCTCCGCTCCATTCGCCCATGAGACGCGCGATGAAGTCCGTGAACATCAGCCCGCGCCGGAAGACGGGGCTCTTCAAAATTTCCTTATGGATCGGAATTGTGGTCTTGATCGGCTCCACGATGAATTCGTCGAGCGCGCGCTGCATGATCGCGATCGCTTCGCCGCGGTTGCGTCCGTGCGTCATAAGCTTTCCGATCATCGAATCGTAGTACGGCAGGACCTTGTAGCCCGCGTACGCGTGCGAATCGACCCGCACGCCGGGACCGCCGGGGACGTTGTACCGCTCGATGATGCCCGGCGACGGCGCGAAGTCGCGCGCGGGGTCTTCGGCGTTGATGCGGCACTCGAGCGCGTGGCCCTTGAGCGGCACCTGTTCCTGCTTACGGATCGTGAGTTTCTCGCCGGCGGCGATGCGGATCTGTTCCTTCACGATGTCGATGCCCGTGATGAGTTCCGTGATGCCGTGCTCAACCTGGACGCGGGTGTTCATCTCGATGAAGTAGAACTTGCCGTCCTCGTCGAGAAGGAACTCGATCGTGCCGGCGTTCACGTAATTAACAGCCTTCGCAGCGCGAATCGCCATGTCACCCATTTTCTTACGGAGCTTCCAGTCGAGCGACGGCGAAGGCGCCTCTTCAATCAGCTTCTGGTGGCGGCGCTGGATCGTGCAGTCGCGCTCGTGGAGATGGATGATGTTGCCGTGGGAATCGGCGAGGATCTGAAATTCGATGTGTTTCGGGCGCTCGAGATACTTCTCGATGTAGACGGCCGAATTGCCGAACGCCTGCTCGGCCTCGTGCTGCGCCGTCATGAGCGCAGAGACGAGGCGCACCTCGTTGTGGCACACGCGCATGCCGCGCCCGCCGCCGCCCGCCGCCGCCTTGATGATGACGGGATACTTGATCTTCTTGGCGACCCGGAGAGCCTCGTCCTTGTCCTTGATCGCTTCCGCCGTGCCGGGGATGATCGGAACACCTGCCTTACGTGCAGTCTCACGGGCGGCCATCTTGTCGCCCATCGAGCGAATCGCCTCCGGGCTGGGCCCGATGAACTTGATCTGGCACGAACCGCAGATCTCGGCGAAGTGCGCATTCTCGGCGAGGAACCCGTAGCCGGGATGGATCGCGTCGACGTCGGTGATTTCGGCGGCGGAGATGATCGCAGGGATGTTGAGGTAGCTTTGGGACGCGGGTGCCGCACCGATGCAGACGGCCTCGTCGGCTAGGTGCACGTGCGGGGATGGTTCGTCCGGCTGGGAGTAGACAGCGACCGTCCGCACGCCCATTTCCTTGCAGGCACGGATGATGCGCAGCGCGATCTCGCCCCGGTTGGCGACGAGGACCTTGGAGAACATTAAGAAATCACTCGATACGGAAGAGCGGTTGACCGAATTCGACCGGGTCTCCGTTGTTCACGAGGACCTCGGTGACCCGACCGGCGATCTCGGCTTTGATCTCGTTCATGAGCTTCATGGCCTCGATGATGCAGATCACCTGACCCACTTGCACCTGCGCGCCCGGCTGGACGAAATGCGCGGCGTCAGGAGCCGGCGAAGAGTAGAACGTGCCGACCATCGGAGATTTGATCGTCGTGCCGGCCTTCGCGGGCGCGGCCTTCGGCGCCTCGGCGGGAGCGTCGTTCGCGCGGGTCTGGTGCGGCGCCGAATGACGGGCTTCGTGAACGACCATGGTCTCGATCCCGGAAGAACCTTTCTTCAGGCGGATCTTGAGACCTTCCTTCTCGAGTTCGACCTCGGTCAGGTTGTTCTCGTTCATGAGCTGGATCAATTCCTTCATCTCCTTGATGTTCATCGTCAAGCCCTCTCGAGGTACTGGCCGGTGCGCGTATCGACGCGAACCATTTCGCCGGGATTGATGAAGAGAGGAACCTTGATCATGGCGCCCGTTTCGACCTTGGCGGGTTTCGAGCCGCTCTTGGCGGTGTCGCCGCGGAGGCCGGGATCGGTCTCGATGATTTTGAGCGTGACCGAAGGAGGCAGCTCGACCAGGATGAGCTCCTCGTCGTTGAAGCGGCCGACGGCCTCGGACTGGTCTTTCAGATAGTTCACCTGCTCGCCGAGAAGCTCCGCGCCGACGATGACTTCGGCGTAGCTTTGCGTGTCCATGAAATGGTAACGGGTGCCTTCGTGGAAGAGGTATTGGATGGCGCGTTCTTCTAGGTAAATTTCCTCGAACTTGTCGCCCGAACGAAAAGCCTGCTCAAGGACGTTGCCGGTCTTGATGTTGCGCATCTTCGTGCGGACGATCGGCTGGCGCTGCTGCATTTTGACGAGCTGCCACTCGATGATTTCGACGAGTGCGCCTTCATATTTGATCACGAGCCCGGTCTTGAACTCGCTGGTCGATACCATGCTCATTTCTCTAAACGTCGCGTCAGCACCTCGCGTCCTTTCTCGGTTATCAAAACCATGTCTTCGATCCGAACGCCGAATTTGCCCGGCAGGTAAATGCCTGGCTCGACGGTGATCACCATTCCGGGCTTCAGAATCGTCTTCGACCGCGGCGAAACGTTGGGGGCTTCGTGGATCTCGAGGCCGACGCCATGTCCGGTGCCGTGCCCGAAGAACTCCGCGTACCCCTGCGCCTTGATGTGCTCCCGGCAGGCGGCGTCCACTTCGCTCGCCGGTACTCCCGGACCCGCCTTGGCGATGCCCGCGCGCTGAGCATCCCACACGATCTGGCGGATTTTCTTGTGCAAAGGGCTCATTCTACCCAAAAAGACCGGACGGGTCAAATCGGAGTGGTACCCCCCATAAACACAGCCCATGTCGAAGAGAAGGACGTCGTTGTTCCGGACCTTCGTTTCGTTCGACTGACAGTGCGGCATGGATGCGCGTGCGCCAGTGGCGATAATCAAATCAAAAGCCGGTTTCTCGGAACCGATCGTTTTCGTGTAGTGCTCGAGCTTGCCCTGCACTTCGCGCTCGGTCATCCCCGGCTTTGCCCACTTGCGGATGAAATGAAAGCCGTCGACGGCGATGTCGGACGCCTTTTGGATCAACTTGATCTCACCCTTGTCTTTGAAGAGGCGGAGCGCCTCCACCAGACCGTAAGTCGGTACGAGCGCGTCCTTCCCGAGGTGCTTCTCCAGCGCGCGGTAAAACTGGTGAGTCACGATCTCGGATTCGAAGCCGAGTTTTTTCGCTCCTGTCTCACGGGCGATGTCCGCGGCCATCTCAGTGATACCCTTCTTGTCGCGCAGGAGCACCTTGAAACCCTTCGCTTCCTTCTTCGCCTGCTCGAGGTAGCGGGAATCCGTCAGGAAAAAGAGTCCTTTGGGGCCGACCACGATCCAGGATTCGGTGTTCTTGAAACCGCTTAAATAAGTGACGTTCGGCCAGGAGCTGACCAGGAGCGCGTCGATGCCTGCCTTGTCGAACGATTCAAAGAGCTTTTTGAGGCGGGGGTTCATGAGTGGACTCCGATGAGCCGCAGGGCGGCGAGAAACGCGAGTTCGTAGCTGTGGTCGCCGAAGCCAGCGATCTGGCCCTTCACCACGGGCGCCACGAGGGACGTGCGACGAAACTCCTCGCGCGCGTGGACGTTCGACAGATGAATTTCGATCGCCGGGATTTTCACGGCAGCGAGCGCGTCGCGGATCGCGACGCTCGTGTGTGTGTAGGCGGCCGGGTTGATGAGGATTGCGTCGGCCGCCGAGCGCGCTTCTTGGATCTTGGAGACGATCTCCCCTTCGTGGTTCGATTGGAAACACTCGATCGCGACGCCGCTTTTCTCGGCGAGGCTTTTCAGCTGCGCGTCGATCTTCGCCATCGTCACGGCCCCGTAAACTTCGGGCTCGCGTTCGCCGAGTAAGTTCAAATTCGGGCCGTGGATCACGAGGATGCGCTTCATGTGGATGCCTCCGCCGTGCGGCCGAAACGCACGTGGTAGTCGTGCCGGACCAGGTAAACGACGCACCCGATCAAACTGAGAAGAAGAAGGAGTCCGAGCCACAGAATGCCGAGCGCGGCCGCCGCGTGTGAACCCAAGTGCGCCTGGAGGATGACGACGTACGCCCATTCGCGAATCCCGAGACCGTTGAGCGACGGCACCATGCTGATGAGGTGCACGACAGGAACGAGCATGAACATGTAGAGGGCGCTAGGCTCGGCGTGGAGAGCGCGCGCGAACAGATAGAGCACGTAGATGCTGATGCTCTGCCCGACCAACGACAGCCCCATCGCCTCCACGACGGTGGCCTTGTGGTTCTTGAAAGCGTGAAGCCCGTCGTAAATCCGGCGCGCCTTGTCGGCGAGCCGGACGCGCGCGAGCAAGGACTCGACGAACGAGAACCGCCGGGCGAGACCACGGTTGAAAAGGAGGAAGAAGCAAAAGACCGAGAAAAAGAGGAACGAATAGATCACGATGGGCACCATGCGGCTTCCGATCTCATTGGCCACGAACAAAAAGCTAATCGAAGGGATGAGAACGAACGTGAAAAGCCCGAAGATCCGGTCCATGAGGACTGACGTCACCGATTTGGCGGCCTGCCCGGTGACGCGCGCGGCCGAAAGCGCCTTCACAATGTCCCCTCCCACGGAGGTCGGGAGGAAGTTATTGAAGAAGTAGCCGACGAAGGTCAGGTTGACCGCGTTTACGAGGCTGAGCTTCACGTCTTCCGCTGCGAAGATAAGCCTGAGGCGCACGGCCAAAACAAGGACGCCGAGGAAGAAAATGGCGGTGCCGAGGGCCAGAAGCCTCTTGTCGGCGTCGCGGAGGGTCTCGACGATGCGGGGCAGTTCGTCGCGCATCACGAAGAAAAGGAGGCCGATGAAGAAAACGCTCACGGCCAGCCTCAGGAATAATTTCATAAGTTCTTAATTATAGCAGAGATAAGCCGGGAAGCAAGCTTAAGGGACTAGCCCTTGGGCTCTTGGTCGCGTAGAAGCTTCGCCGCGAGCTCGGGCGGCGTGGGATTCACGTAAAAACCGGTCCCGAGCTCGAAACCGGCGACCTGCGTGAGCTGCGGAATGATCTCGATGTGCCAGTGGTAGGTCCCGTCGTCGCGCCCCTGGGGCGGGAGCGTGTGGATCATGAAGTTATAGGGCGCTTCGCCGAGCGCCCCGCGAAGGCGCTGAAGCGTGCTTTTCAGGATTTCGGCGAGGGGGCGGAGCGACTCGTCTGGGATCGCGTCGAAGCTCGATCGATGCGCGCGCGGGAAAATCCACGTCTCGAACGGGAAGCGCGAAGCGAACGGCGCGAACGACACGAATCCGCCCCGTTCTTCGACCGTGAATTTGCGCGGCTTGGCATCCTGGTCGAGCACGTCACAGTAAACGCAGCGGTCGCTGTACTCACTGTGACGCGCGGCGCCCTTCACCTCCCCCGTCACGCGGCTCGGGACGATTGGGAGCGCGATGAGTTGGGAATGCGGGTGCTCGAGGCTCGCGCCCGCGGAAGCGCCGTAGTTCTTGAAGATGAGCACGTACTTGAAACGCGGATCCTTCTTTAGATCGATGCAGCGGTCGCGGTACGCGCGAAGCACGAGCTCGACGTGTTCTACGGGAAGCTCCGAGAGGTCGTGGTCGTGCGCGGGCGTCTCGATGATGACCTCGTGCGCGCCGAAACCGCCCATCTTGTCGTAGATGCCGATCGCGGTCTTGTCCGGCGTCTCCTCGATGCGGAGCGCGGGAAATTTATTGGGGATGACTCGCACTAGCCAGTCGGGACCGGGCCGATTACCGCGACGACCGTACGCGGCGATTTCGGGCGGCGTCATCGATTCGTTGCCGGGGCAGAACGGGCAGACTTTCGAGGAGCGCTCCATAGGCGGCACCCGGAGTTCGGCGGCGCCCTTAGGATTCTCGACGTTCACGATGATCCAGCGGTTGGTGACCGGGTCCTTCCGGAGCTGCGGCATCAGCGCACCTCGGGCGCCGTTTCGCGCATAAGACGCGCGGCCTCTTCGGGCGGCGTCGGATTGATGTGGATACCGGTTCCCCATTCGAACCCGGCGGCACGCGTCAGGCGCGGCGATATCTGGTAGTACCAGTGGTAATCCTCGTCAAGCGTCTTCCAGTATTCTTTCTTGCCGTGCCTGTACGGCGCGGTATGAAGGATGGTGTTGTAGGGCGGGTCGTCGAGGAGATTTCGGAGCCGCGAGAGCGTGTCCTTGAGGATCGACGCGAACGCGGGTGTCTCCGTCGAGGCTATCTGTCCGAAGTCCGGCGAATGGCGTTTGGGGAGAATCCATATTTCGAACGGCGCGCGCGACGCGAACGGGCAAAAAGCGAGGAAAGAATCGTTCTCGGCGACAATGCGGGAACGGTCGGACGTCTCCTGACGCAGGACGTCGCAGAACACGCACCGTTCGCGGCGGTCGTAGTGCGCTTTGGCGGCGAGGAGCTCCTCTTTCACGCGCTTCGGGATGATCGGGAGCGCGATGAGCTGGGAGCGCGAATGACGCACGATGTCCTGCCCCTGGCCCGAGATCACGCCGTGATTCTTAAAGAGGAGTGCGAATTTAAAGCGGGGGTCTTTCGCGAGATCCAGGATGCGGCGCGCCCACACGCCGACGACTTTCTCGATCTCGGCGGGCGCGAGCTCGTCTAGGTCATGCTTGTGTTTGGGGCTTTCGACGATGATCTCGTGATGGCCTGCACCTTCCATGAGGTCGTAGAGGCCTTCGCCGTAGCGGTCGAGCGCGGCGTCGGAAGAAAGAATCGGGGTTTTGGAGGCGATCGTACGCACGTCCCACCCAGGACCGTTCGGCTTCGTTCCTTCGCGGCGCGCGGCGTAGACCTCGGAAGTCGTGCGGCTTTCATGGCCTTCGCAGAACGGACACTCGCGCTCGTCCGAGACCGCGCGCTGGCGCGGAGCCACGGGCCGCTGGGAACGTTCGGTCGAGATGATCGTCCAATACCCTACGACGGGGTCGCGTCTAAGCTCGGGCATGGGCGCCCCCCGTTCCTTCGAGGTAAGGCAGGAGATCGGTCGGATGGATCACGCCCACCACCCGGTTGTTTTTGTCCTGCACGACGAGAATTTCGCTCTTGGTTTCCTTGAACTTGCGGATCACGTCCTGGAGCGTCGCGTCCTTGGAGATCACGCCGAAATCCTTCTTCACGAAATCGATTACGGGCTTGTCGAGTTCGGTGACCTTCACGTTTGGCATGGCGAGCTTCTCGAGCTTGCGGACGTTCACGAGACGGCGGTTGATGTATTCATAGAACTGCGTCGATAGGATCCGCTTGAAGCTGACAGGAAGCGGCACGACCGGCTTTCCCTCGACGAAATCAAGATGGGTCCGGAACGCGCAGGTCTGAGAACGCTGGTCGACCGAGAGCAAGTAGCGAAGCGAGCTGTCCGGGACCATGTGCTCTTCTACCTCGGGGATCGCCGACATGGAGACGAGCTCGAGCGTGTCTTCCATCGTCAGGCTGAGTTCCTTGAAGCCGCGTGCGATGGCGAAAGCGATTTGCCCGTCCTGATCCGCGTAAACCGGCGCGTATTTTTCGAGAGTGTCGATCGCGTCGGCAAGGAACACGCCGAGAGCGACGTCCGGGTTATACAGGAGGCCCGCCATGATGAGCGCGGCGTCGTCGGATTGGCCCGGTCCCACGCGGTGCCGGATGTAGAAATAGCGCTGGGTCTTCGGGTCGGGAACGCCCTCGGTGCCGAGAATGAGTCCCTTCTGCATGTATTCGGGAATTCTCTCTTCGTGCGCTTCGTGCGCGAGGACCTCGGCGTCGTACTTCATGTCGAGCATCGTTTTCAAATCCACGATGTAGCAGCGACCGCCACCGATCTTCGTCTTGTAAAGCTTCTCGGCGTCTTTTCGGATATCCGGGTTGTCGCGGAGGCCGCCCATGTACAGGCCCCGCAGGATGTCGCGGCCGTTCACCCGGCGATCCTGGAACATCCGGATACCCAAAAGCGGATCGCCCTTGCCGTTCAGGAGCTTGTCCCGCTTCTCGCCGTTCATGACGGCGGCGGCGTAGTCGGCGATGTCGTCAATGAGCCTCTGGCGGCGTGCTTTGATCTCGTCCGGGTTGCGGTCGAGCGCGCGAACGACGTCGTCGATGGTCGTATTCACGTAGGTGCGCTTATGAAAAACGCCGGCGCCGTTGTGCGCGCGGCCTTCGATCGACTGGATGAGGAGCAGATCCTCGATCTCGCGCGTCGTATCGAGACGTTCGTACGATTTCAATACTTCGTAGTCGGCGAGGATTTGTTCTTTGGGGGCGACGGAATGAAGAAACATTTATTTTTTCATTATAACATTCGAGAGTGGTTATTCAAGGACGCTTCCGGGCCGGAGCGGCCGTCCGCGCAGAAAATCGGCGGCGGAAACAGCCACGCGTCCCTCGACCTGAAGAACGCGGAGTTCGAGCGCGCCGCTCCCACACGCCACGAGAAGGCCGCCGGAGCTCGAAAGACCAAGACAAACGCCCGGCATGCCTTCCCCTTCCGCGGGCCGGGCGTCCTTGACGATCACGCGCTTGCCCCGGAGGAAAAAATAGGACGTCGGCCAGCGTTTGAGCGCGCGGAACGAATCAAAGAGTTCGGCGGCGGGTCGCCTCCAATCGATCTTCCCATCGTCTTTCGAAAGCTTCTTCGCGTAGGTCGTGCGGGAATCGTCCTGGGGCGTGAAACTTGCCTTACCCGATTGGACGAGCTCGAGCGCCGACACGAGCGTTTCGGCGCCGAGCACCCGAAGCCGCGCCTCGAGGGTCTCGATGTCGTCGTCGGGCCGGATCGGCGTATTCGCCGAAAGGAGGACGTCCCCCGCGTCGAGTTTTTGGACCATCCGCATGACGGCGACACCGGAGTCGCTGTCCCCCGCCATAATCGCACGGTGGATCGGTGCCGCGCCGCGCCAGCGCGGAAGGAGCGAGGCATGGACGTTGAGCGGGAGAATTTTGGGGATCTCGAGGGCACGGGCCGATAGAATGCGGCCGAAAGCGATCACGACGAATACGTCCGCTTCGAGCGCGCGGATCGCGGCCTCCGATTCCGGAGAGTCCGGATCGAGCGTCTCGATTACGGGAACGCCGTTCCCGGTCGCCCACGCTTTCGTCGGAGAGGGCTTGGCGACGAGACCGCGGCCGGAGGGCCGGTCGGGAGCGGTGATCACAGCTGTGAGATCATGCGGCGAGCGCGCGAGTGCCTCGAGGGCTTTAAGCCCAAATGCGCCGGTGCCGAAGAACGCCAGTCTCACTTACGGGAGGTCTTTTTTTCGGTGAGCTTTTTCTTGGCGGAGCGGCTTTTCATGAAGCCGATCCGGTCGACGAAGAGGATGCCGTCCAGATGATCGACCTCGTGCTGGAAAATGCGCGAAAGAAGGCCGTCGGCCTGGACTTCGACGGGCTTGCCTTCGAGCGTCATGGCGCGGAGCGTCACTTTCTTGGCGCGCTGGACGGGCTCGTAGAATTCGGGAATGGAAAGACAGCCCTCGAATTCCTTGATGGTTCCCTCGCGCTTGACGATGACGGGATTGAGGTAGACCTGTTCCTTGCCCTTCACTTGGTCGTCGCTGGCGACGAAAATGCGCTTCAGGATACCTACCTGATTCGCAGCAAGGCCCACGCCGTGCTCGGCCCACATCGTCTCGATCATGTCCTTGGCGAGCTTGCGCTCGGCATCGGTGACCTTCTCGATGTCCTTGGCTCGGGTCAAAAGAACTTTTTCGGGATACTTCACGACGGGCAGAACGGCCATCTCTTCTCCTTGATGAATAAGGCTATTATACCGAACCGCTCACTGGGGGTCCACATCGACCGTGAGGGTCGCCTTCTGGCGCTTGAATTCGGAGAGCGCGGCTTTGAGCGGCGGATTGATCGCCTCGATCGAAGGCCCCTTGATATAAAGGTTCCAGCGGAAATTGCCGCCTTCTTTGGCGATGAGGCACGGCGCGGGACCGACGACCTTGAACCCCTCGCCGAGGCGGTGCTCGAGCCAGCGCGTGAGCTGGTAGGCTTGCCGGGCGACTTCTCCTTCGACCGCTCCCGCAATGATGAGACGCACGAGCCGCGTGTACGGCGGCATCGAGAGCTCGCGGCGGAACTGCGTCTCCTTATCGTAGAAGGCGCGGTAATCGTGCGACTTCGCTGCTTGGATCGAATAATGCTGAGGCACGTGCGTCTGGATGAGCACGCGGCCCGGCACGTCTCCGCGACCCGCGCGGCCCGCCACCTGCGTGAGAAGGTCGAACGTGCGTTCCGCCGAGCGGAAATCCGCCACGTGGAGCGCGGTGTCCGCCGAGATCACGCCGATGAGAGAGACGTTTGGGAAATCGTGCCCCTTCGCGATCATCTGCGTGCCGACGAGAATGTCGATCTCTCGGCGCTTGAATGCGCGAAGGATCGTCTCATGCGAGTCTTTTTTGGAAGTGGAGTCCGTATCCATGCGGGCGATGCGCGCGCCGGGAAAGAATTTCACGGCCTCGACTTCCACCTTCTGCGTCCCGATGCCGAAGTAATGGATTCGGCTCTTCGAGCACTGCGGGCAGATCTTGTCCGGGGCCGAGCGGAAATCGCAGATGTGGCAACACGCGGCGGCCTTGTCGAAGTGGTACGCGAGGCCGATGCGGCAATTGGGGCAGGTCATCACGTAACCGCACGCGGAGCAGTGAAGATGCGTGTAGAACCCGCGCCGGTTGAGAAGGAGCATGACCTGCTCTTTCTTTGCGAGCGTCTCGCGCGTCGCTTCCTCAAGCGCTTTCGAGAAAACGGACTCGCGGCCGTCGCCCTGACGGCGCATGTCGACGATCTCGACCGCGGGAAGCGGACGCTTCTCGATGCGCTCGGGCAGCTCGAGGCGGACGATCTTCCCCTCTTCCGCCGCGTAATAGGATTCGAGTGAGGGCGTCGCGCTGCCTAGAAGAAGGCACGCGCCCTCGAGCTCGGCGCGCTTCTTCGCGACGTCTCGCGACACGTAGCGCGGCGTTTCATCCTGTTTGTAAGAGCCGTCGTGCTCTTCGTCGATGGCGATCACGCCGAGGTCCTTCACCGGGGCGAAGACGGCCGAGCGCGCGCCCACCACGACGCGCGCTTCCCCTTTTCGGATGCGGTGCCATTCCTCGACGCGGCGCGCCTGGGCGAGCCGGCTATGGATGACCGCGACCGAATCGCCAAAACGCGAATGGAAGCGGTCCACGGTCTGGGGGGTCAGCGATATTTCAGGGACGAGCACGATCGCGCCCCTGCCTTGGGCGAGCGCGTCGCGGATCGCGTGCATATAAACTTCGGTCTTGCCGCTTCCAGTGACGCCGTGGATCAAGAACGTGTGCGGCTTCCGGCTCCTCACGCCTTCGGCGATCGCGCGGTAGGCGGCATCCTGCGAGGCGGTCAGCGGGTGCTCGTCCGGGTCCACGACCTCGGCGGAATCGGTGGTTTTTTTCGCGCGGCTTTTCATGAGGAAACGGCCCCGCTTGAACGGCGCAGGCATCGCGGCCTCGATCGCCTGACCCCACGAGCACTGGTAGTATTCCGACATCCAGCGCGTAAGCTCGAGAAGCTCGGGAGACAAGATCGGCGCGTCGTCGACCACCGTCTCGATGTCGCGGACTTCGTCGACGAAGCGCGCTGCCGAAAACGCGACGAGGTAGCCGATCATCCGGCGGTTGCGCACGTTCACGGCGACGCGCTTACCGATCTGCGCGCCCGGCTGAAGGCGTTCGGGGACGGAATATTGGAACGTACCCAGGCCCGGAAGACCCAGCGCCACGTCGATCAGGAACGGGCCCGTCACGCGATGCCGAGTTCTTTCATGACTTTCTGCATGTCTTCCCAGACGAGTTTCTTGTCGGAGGGATTGCGAAGGAGATAAGCGGGATGAAGAGTCGGCATGAGCTTCACGCCGTTCCAGTCGTAGAAACGGCCGCGCAGGCGCGTGATCGCGACGTCCGAACCGAGTAGCGTCTGTGCCGCGAATTTACCCAGCGTGACGACGATCTCTGGGTGGATGATGTCGATCTGCGCCTTTAAGATGGGGTTGCACGCGAGAATTTCCTCCGGTAGCGGATTGCGGTTCTGAGGCGGGCGGCATTTGAGGCAATTGGCGATATACACCTTCTCGCGCGTGAGCTTCATCGCCTCGATGATTTTCGTGAGGAGCTGGCCCGCGGCGCCCACGAACGGGAGGCCCTGCTGGTCCTCGTCGAAGCCGGGTGCTTCGCCGACGAAAAGAAGCCGCGCGGCCGGATCACCCGCGCCGAAGACGAATTTCGTGCGCGTCGTGCCGAGCGCGCACGCGAGGCAGCCTTTGCGCTCCTCGTAGAGCGCCGCGAGAGCGGCAGCCTTGTCCGCGATTTTGCCCTTCGCAGGGACGGGCCAGTTGGTGGCGCCGAAAGCGCGCTCGGTCTCGATGAACTGAAGAAGCGCCTTTACGGGCGCCGTCGGATCAGCGTTCACACGCAATCTCCGCGACGTCGCGCGCCGCGAAGGGTCGGCCCGCCGCGCGCGCCGCGTGCCGGTAAGCCGCGAGAACCTCGGGAAATTCCGCGAGCTCGCGCACTTTCAGGGCGGCCTCGGCCGTGGAGCGGGCGACGAAACCGGCGGACGCCGCGTCCAGAACAACCGCATTCCGTTCTTCCTGGCCCGGCACCGGACGAAGGACGATCATCGGCAGGCCCACCGCGAGGCTCTCCGAGACCGTGAGTCCCCCGCTTTTTCCGACGACCACGTCCGAAATCTGCATGAGCTCGTCCATGTTGTTCACGAATGAATAAACCTTGAGGGACTTCCCGGCCGACGGCGACAGCTTCGCGAAAAGAGCCTTGTTCGTGCCGCATACCGCGAGCGTCTGGACGGGCTTTCCGATTTTTTTGAGACGCTCGACGAGACCGACAGCGTCTCCCACGCCGGCCCCACCGGAGGTGACGAGCGCTGTGAATACACTCTCTTCGAGACGGAGCTTCGTTCGGAGCTCCTTCGCGTCGGCCTTCAGCATGAACTTCTTCCCCACCGGGATCCCCGTCACGCGGATCCGCGACTCCGGAACGCCCCGACGCACGAGCTCGGCCCGGGTGCGGTCGTGGGCCACGGCGTAGATATCCACTTCGGGCGCGATCCAGAACTCGTGTGGGAGGAAATCCGTAATGACGGAAACGATCTTCGACCGGATCTTCCCTTTCCGCTTCAAGCGCGCGGCGATTTCGACGGGCATAAAGTGGGTCGCGAGCACGGTCTCGGGCTGCTCGAGCTCTATCATCTTTTCGAGACGCTTTGCGAAAATGGAATTCACGATCGCACGCGCGGGACGGATCACGGGGCGCAGCGCGAGGACGTCGGAAGCGCCGTACAAGAAGCCCCAGAGCCAAGTCGCGCTCTTGATCATGAAAAGATAGCTGCCTTTGTAGTTCTTTCCGAAGAACCCGGGCGTGAGATCGAGCGCGTCGAGACAGAACACCGAAAGCTCGGGACGCTCGCGCAGCGCCTCTTCCACGGCACGCGCGGCCTTTTCGTGGCCGTGTCCGGCCGACGCGTAATAGATCAGGATTTTTCGCGGATGATCCATCGGGCGGCCTCCAAAAGGTCTTTTTTTACGAAATCGGGACGGGCGGGAACGTTCGGGACGTCTTCTTCATTGAGGCGGCCCGAGAGGACGAGAATCGTGCGGCAGCCGAGCGTGCGGCCGGCGGCCATATCCTCTTCGGAATCGCCCACGTACCAGACCTTCGACCAGTCGGTCTCACGGCCTTCGAGCGCCTGCCGGAAAAGCTTCACCTTCGGCTTCTTGCACTCGCAGGCGTCGCTCGTCTGATGCGGGCAGTAGAACACGCCGTCGATCGCGCCGCCCGCCTTCTTCACTTCCGCGAGCATCTTTTCGTGCATCGCGCGAAGCGCAGCTTCCGTGATGTAGCCGCGCGCAACGCTGCCCTGATTCGTCACGACGTAAAGCTCGCAGCCCGCTTCCTTCAAAAGCCGGATGCCTTCGAGCGAGCCCGGAAGGAACTTGAACTGAGCCTCTTCGGTGACGTAGAGTCCCTTGCCCGGGAAGGCGTTGATGACGCCGTCTCGGTCGAGGAACACGACGCCCTTCATCCGGCTTTTTCCGTCTTCCGGCAAAGTTCCCAGTATTTCGCCCAGTTCACGAAATGCATCCACGCGTAAAGCACGGAGAAGATGAGCCCGTGCGCGCCGTCGAGGAAAGCGGCCTTCTTCACGTAGAATTTCCAGAAGCGCTTGATCGGTTTTTTGCGCAGATTGAATTCGACCTCGGCGTCCGGGATGCGTCCGCGCTTCTCGAGCTCTTCGCGGGCCTCGAGCTGGGAATACCAGTTGTGGCGCTGAAGAAACTGCGAAAACGACTGGAACGGGTAATGTTCGACGGGCGCATCGATTTTGCCGACGGTGCCGTCCGCTTTCAGCGACTCGTGGATGACGCCCTCGTAGCGACCTTTCGTGCGGCGGAAAAGGTGCAGGCTGTAGTGGTACCAGCCGCCGTGCTTCATCCAGTGGCCCATGAAGAAATTCTTCTTCCGGAACTCAAACGCCGCGTGCGGCGTCTTCGAGGCAAGCATCTTGAGGACCGCGTCGCGGAATTCCGGGGTTGCGCGTTCGTCGGGATCGATGTGAAGACACCAGTCCATCGTCGCGTGCGACGTGCCGAGGTTGCGCTCGGTCGAGAACGCTTTCCGGTCCCACTTGTTCTGAAAAACCTTCGCCCCGTAGCGGCGGCAGATATCGACGGTGCGATCGGTCGAGACGCCGTCCAAGACCACGATTTCGTCGACCCAACCGCGTACGCTTTCGAGCGTTCCCTCGACGATCGCCTCCGCGTTCATGGTCATGACGACGGCCGTGATCGTCTCGCGCGCGGCGCTCATCGCTTCGAGCTTCCGTCGGCGCGCTTCATTTCCCAGTATTTGGCGAACGAAAGGAACTGATACATTCCGGAATTCACGGCAAGGAAAAGGCCGACCACGCCGTCCTTGTGCCCTTCCTTCTTGAAATAGGCCCGGCAAAAACGGTCGATCGACTTGCGCATCACGGAGAAAAGACCAACCTTGCGCTTCTCGCGGTACCACTTTCTGGCTTCGAGGTCGGTCTGGCGGTCGAGTTTGGCGATCGCGTCGGTGAAATCCCGGTACGTGTAATGCAGGATGTCGCCCTTCAAGTTCCCGCGCGGGTCCTTCATGTAGGCCTGCGGGTGGACCTCGGCGAGCTCGTCGTAGCGGAATTCCCGTTTCTTGAAGAGACGGAGCTGGGCCGAGGGATACATGCCGCCGTGCTTGGCCCAAAAATCCCCGACGTAATTTTTCCGCGGGATCGCGTAGCCGTTGCAGTCGGGGCCTTTTGCCAGGAGGGCGATCATTTCTTCACGGAGCTCGGGAGTGACGCGTTCGTCGGCGTCGAGTGAGAAAACCCATTCGTGGTTCGCCTGGTCGTAGGCCCAGTTCCGGTGTTTGCCTTCGATGTCCATGCGCCTGGAAAAGGTGCGGGCGCCGTAGCGGCGGGCGATTTCGAGCGTGCCATCGGTGGATTCGTCGTCGACCACGACGAGATCATCGGCCCAAAGCACGCTCTCGAGGCATTCAGCGAGACGGCCGGCTTCGTTCTTCGTGATCACGACGACCGATACGGGCACCTTCACGGCGGTCGCGGGCTTCTGGACGGAAACGTTAGGCTCCATAGGAAGTTATCTTATAGAAAGGCGTGGTAAAAATTAAGCGATTTCTTCGGCGGCTTTCACGACCGCTTCGACCGGGAGATCGGCGAGGCACCGGCGCGCGTGCGGGCACTCCGGAAAGCGGAAATCCTTGTAGCACGGACGGCAAGGAACGTCGAGTTTTACGACGCGGTGCGCGGCGGTTCCGGCGGGGCCGTAGACCGCGTCGTCCACCGGCCCGTAGATGCCGACGACCGGCGTGCCGAGCGCGTTCGCCAAATGCAGGAGACCGCCGTCGTTGGCCAGGACGAGCGACGCGCGCTCGAGAAGCGCGGCCGTCCGCTCAAGAGGCTCGCCGCAGAAGACAGACGACGGCACCTCCGACGCGGCGGCGGTTTCTTCGACGAGCGCGCGCTCGTCGGCGCTGCCCACGAAAACGGCCCGAAAACTGTGCGAGCGGCAGAGACGGATCGCCGCCTCCCCGAAACGACCCGGGTCCCATTGCTTGTAGTGCGCGTTCTTTCCCCAGGTTTTTCCCCCGCCCGGCGCGACAACGAGGAGCTTTTCCCCCGGACCGACCCCGCGGCGCTTGAGAAACGCATCGACGTCCGCGCGTGCGGAAGCGGGCACGCGGATCGACAGCTTGCCCGGAAGCGCAACCGGAGGCAGTCCGAGGAGCCCCAAAAGCTCAATTTGAGCCGCCGCGACGCCGCGCCCCGCATAGCCGGCGAGCCGGACTTTCCGGGTGAGGAACGTGCCGCGGCTACGGTAGTCGTAACCGACGCGGCGACGGATACCGCACAGCATCCCGAAGAAGGCGTACTGGCGGCCAAGCGAGAGATCGATTAGCGCGTCGTAGCGAGGCTCGCGGACGAGCCCGAGAAGCGCGGAGAGCTTCGTGAGGAAGAGCCTTGGGTTCTTCCGCCAGAGCCTGCGGAAGCGGTCGCGGTTGAATTCGTAGGTGTGATCGACGGCGGCGTGCAGCCGGACAAGATCGACCGTGCGTTCGTTGCAGAGGAAGCCGATCTCCGCGTCCGGCACCGCGCGGCGCAGCGCTTCGGCAAGCGACATCGTGAAAATCGTGTCGCCGATCCCGAACGGATTGACGATGAGGAATTTCTTCAACGCGCGCTCCCCGTCTCGCGCACGAGGCAAAGGACTTCTTCGACGGAGATATCGGCCATCGGTTTCCACACCGTGCGGCTCTTTCGGTCGCGCGGACCCCAGCGGCGCGGATCGGAGCCGACGGCGTCTTTCGCGTAGAGGGCCACCGCGGGGGTCCCGGCCATCCACGCGACGTGCACGGGGCCGCTGTCGGTGGAGACGAGGGTCTGCACGCGGCCTGACTGAAAGAGCGCGGCGAGTTCCCGGAGCGAAAGCTTGCCCGTTAGATCGAGTGCGCGCACCCCGGCCGCCTTCGCGATGCGATCGGACACCGGCGCTTCTTCGGCGCCGCCCACGAACGCGACGGCGCATCCTTCGAGGGAGAGCCGAGACGCAAGCTCGGCGAAGCGCTCCTCGGGCCAGCGTTTCTTTGGATTACTCGTCCCCGGATGGAGCGCCACGAGCGGCGTCGCTACGCCCACAAGAAGAGATTCGACCCGCTTCTTCGCGCCTTCGTCCTCGGGGAGCGCGAGCGTACCGTCCCACGCCTTATCGGATGCGAGGCTTGCGAGTTCGAGATTCAAATCGATCTCGTGCCGGCCTCCGCTTTTTTCGTCCGGCATGGACTTGGTGAGAAGAAAACCCCACTTCCGCGCGTAGCCCACCCGGTGAGGCACGTGCGCGGCGAAGACGAGCGCGTGCAGGAACTTGTCGGGGTTCGAAACGACCGCGAGGTCGAATTTTGCGCGCCGCACCGCGTCGATCAGCTTCTTCTTGGGACCGAAACCGCTCTTGAGCGTCGCGGCGTCGACGGCCATCACCTCGTCGAGGTCTGGATGCCCTTCCAAAAGAGGCGCGACGGATTTGTCGCAGAGGAACGTGAGCCACGCCTTCGGAAATGTCTGCCTCAGGAGCCGGACGGCGGGAAGATTCATGAGGACATCCCCCATCCGGTCGGTGCGGACGAAAAGAACGCGGTGGATTTCCCTCATCGCGCGGGCCGTGCCGCGTGCGATGCGGCCGCGAGGGCGCCGAGGAGCATCCAAAGATTTCCGACCAAGAGAACCGACTGCAGGTTCGTATCGAAGAAGCCATGCACGCAGGCCGCAACGAGCGCCGCCGCGAACGCGGCCCCAGTGAGCGCCGGTTCGTCATCCCTCGCCCGCGCGAAACGCGCCGCCGCCCCGAAAAGAGTGGCACCGAGAAGCGCGAGGAACGCGGCCAAGCCAGTGAGGCCGGTTTCGGCTGCGATCTGGAGATAACCGTTATGGGCGTACTGGTCGTCGAGCGTCGAGCCCGGTTTTTTGAAATGCGGTTGATTCTTCGCGTAGGTGTTCGAGCCAAGACCGAAGACGGGGCTCGAGCGGATCATCCGCAGGGACTGGCCCCAAAGCTCGCGCCGCTCTGCGATCGAACCGCGCGGGTCGGTCATCGAGTTCAAGCGCAAGCGAACCATCGGCGGCGAGAGGAAGAAGGCCCATACGGCGACGAACGCCACGAGCGCGATCGCCACGCGGTTGCGGCTGAGGGCGGTCCAGAAGAGAACGCCGGCGGCCGCCGAGAGCCATCCCGCACGTGAGTAGGTCCAAAGGAGAATGAGCGCCGCGAACGGAAGACCCGCGTAGAGAGCCGGCGCGAAGCGGCCGAAGAGACGGCGAGCGCGGGGCATGCAGGCGATCCACAGGCAGATCACCGGGGCGAGATACGCAGAGAGATCGTTCGCGTGCTTGAACGGGCCCGTCACGCGCTGGGTCGCGCCGTGATAAGCGGTCATCGTCCGGCCGAGAAGCTCGCGGCCGGTGGCCGCCTGCACGAACGCGTCCACCGAGACGAAAAATGCGGCGGCGCAAAACCACAGGCACGCCGTTTTGCGGCGTTCGGCCGAGTCGAGCGTGTACGCGACCGACGCGGCGAGAATCAAACCGCGGCCGATTTTGGTCACTCCGCGGATCGAGGTCGAGAGGTGTTCTGTCTGCGTGAGCGAAAGAACGACCGACGCGAAATAAGCGAGCGCGAGCCACGCGAAAATCCCCGTGACGGGGCCGGGGCGGCGCGTCCTCCAGAAAGAAGCCGCGCAGAGCACGACGAACACGGCGCCCACCGCCTCGAAAAGCGTGATCGAGAACGACGCGGCGACGATGAGAAACGGCAGCACCCGCATCGCCCACTCGCCCGCCCGGTCGCGGCCCGGTTCAGTAAGCATTGGGGCTCGAGAAAAGACGGAAGGCGGTCATGCAAATGATCTTGAGATCGAGCCACACGGACCAATTCTCGATGTAAAAAAGATCGTACTTCGTGCGCTCCTCGATAGACGTGTTCCCCCGCAGGCCGTTCACCTGGGCCCAGCCGGTGAGGCCCGAGCGGATCGAGTGGCGCGCCATGTAGCGCGGAATGTCTTCCTTGAACTGGCTCACGAAATGCGGGCGCTCGGGACGAGGACCCACGAGGCTCATGTCCCCAACGAACACGTTCCAGAACTGCGGCAGTTCATCCAAATTAAGGCGCCGAAGGACTGCGCCCGAACGCGTGCGGCGCGGATCGTTCTCGCTCGCCCACACGGGACCGCTTTCCTTCTCTGCGTCCGCGCGCATCGTGCGGAATTTGTACAGGAGGAAACGGCGGCCGTCCTGGCCGACGCGCTGCTGGACGAGGAAAACGGGCCCAGGCGAATCCATGCGCACCCAGAGCGCAATGAGCGCCAAAAACGGCGCGCAGACGAAGAGAAATGCGGCCGAGAGGACGATATCCATGACGCGCTTCAAGACACGGTTTTCCCATTCGCTGAGCGGAGAGTCGGAAAAAGCCAGTATCGGCACGCCCCCCAAGTAGCTCACGCTCATTTTGGACGTGATGAGCCCGAAGACGTCGGCGATCCAGCGGAACGTGACCATTTCGCGCTCGCACTCGTAGATGATCTTGAGAACCGTCTCCGCAGACGCTCCGGGAGCGGCGAGCACGACCTCGTGGATTTCGCGCCGGAAACGCACGAACTGCGCGATGTCCCCCATCTTCCCGAGAACCGGAATTCCATCGATCTCGGTGCCCACCGGAGCTGTGTCGTCGAGATAGCCTGCGACGCGCGTGCTGAAGCGCGGGTTTCGCGCGTAGAAACGCACGAGTTTGCGCGCGTTGTCGTCGGAGCCGACGATGAGAACGTTGCGCTGGCTTCCCCTCTTGCGGTCGACCCCCATCACCGCCAGTCCCAGCAGGAAACGCGAAACAGAAAGACCGAACGCGAGGACCGCGCCCGCAGTAACGAAGAAGGTGCGCGAGAAACTGAAATCACGCACGAAGAACGTGACGGCCGTCATCGCGAGGGTCGCGGCGGCGACCGCTTTCACCACGCGGCCCGTCTCGGTAGCGAACGTGACGTGACGGGCCGCGCCGTAGAGCCCGTTCGACCGGAGGAAAAAGACGAGGACGAGGATGATCGACCAGAACGAATTCTGATAAACCGGGTAGTCCGCCGGCGAAAGCGTGCTCGCGAAGCGGCCGCTTTCGAAGCGTACCCAGAACACCGCGTCGAGGAGTGCGTACGACACGAGCACGTCAACGAGAAGTTGCATCCACGGGAGGAACGTGTCGCGTTTACGTCTTTGCGGAGTGATCAAACGGCGGCCTTTCCGAGGACGGCATCCTCGAGACAGGCGGCGATCTCCCGCTTGAAACGCGCGCGGGAAAAGCGCAGCGCGTTGGCACGGGCGGCGGCGGGGTCGAAGGCGCGCCGCTCGAACGCGAGGACCGTCTCGCAGAGGGCGTCCTCGGTCTGCTCGGGGAAGAAAAGCCCGGTCTTTTCGTCCACCGTCTCCAGAGCGCCGCCTTTGGCGTAGGCGAGAACCGGCAATCCGCAGGCCTGGGCTTCGACCGGCACGATGCCGAAATCCTCCTCGCCGGGAAAAACCAGCGCGCGGGAGTTCCGGTAAGCCTCGCGGATCTCCGCGTCGGCGGTCCAGCCGAGCAGTTTCACAGAGGGACCCGCGACGGAGCGCAGGCGTTCGAGCTCCGGGCCGCTTCCGATCACCGTCAGCGGCTTCCCGAGCCGGTTGAACGCGCGTACGGCGAGATCCACCCTCTTATAAGGAACGAGCGCGGAGACGACGAGATACCCTGAGCGTGCGGGCTCCGACGCGGCGGGGGTGTAATAATCGACGTCGGCCGGAGGATAGACGACCTCCGAATCGCGGCCGTAGCATTCGCGGATGCGTTTTTTTACGTGTTCGGAGATCGCGACGAAACGGTCGACCCTCCGCGCGTTCTCGGCGTCCCACCTGCGAAATCGCTCGAGCGTGCCGCGAATCACCGCCTTCGAAAGCGGGTCGCGGTCCCCGAAATAATCGTCGAAGAGCGCCCACGCGTAGCGCACCGGAGTGAAGCAGTAGGAGACGTGCACCGCGCCGGGAGCCTTGCGGATCCCCTTCGCCGCGCAGTGGCTCGTCGAGACGACGAGATCGTACCCGGAAAGATCGAAAGATTCGATCGCGGGCGCCGCGAAGAACGGCACGTACGAACGATAATGACGGAGAACACCGGGGAATTTCTGAAGGAACGACGGACGGATCGGGTGCGACTCGATCGCCGGGGAAAGTTTCCCCTTGTCGTGGAACAGCGTGAAGACGGGGCTTCCGGGGTAAAGCTCGCAAAGAACTTCGAGGCACTTCTCGCCCCCGCGCATTCCGTTCAGCCAGTCGTGCGATAGAGCGACTTTCAAAGAGATTCCTTCCTATGCGGAGACCTCATCGTAGACCCTCAAGGTCTCTGCGGCAGCCTTTTCCCAGGAAAAACGCTCCGCTCGCGCGAGGCCCGCGGAGGACATCGCGCGGCGCAATTCACCGTTTTCGAGGACAGTATATAGAAGCCCGGAAAGGGCGTCAACCCGAAGGGGGTCGAAAAACCGCGCGGCGTCCCCCGCGACTTCGGGCAAACTCGCCCGGTCCGATACGAGAACCGGCGTGCCGCAGGCCATCGCCTCGAGGACCGGGAGACCAAAACCTTCCACGAGCGACGGCAAAACGAACGCATCGGCGAGGTTATAAAGCGAGGCGAGGTCTCCGTCGGAAACCTCGCCGAGATGACGCGCGTAGGGGCGCTTCCGCAGTGCCTCTAGGATCGGACCGCCTTGAGCGTCGGCGCGGCCGACCGCGACGAGCCCGTGCGGCAGACCCTTTTCGCGCACGCGGTCCATCGCCTCGAGCAGGAACGGCAGATTCTTATGGGGTTTCAAGGTTCCGACGTGCAGCACGAACGGGCCCTCGATACCCAGACGGGACCGTTCGCTCGCGCGCGCCACAGGGTCCTCGATGCGGCGAAACGCCGGCGAGGCGGCTTCATGGATCACGCGGACGCGCGGGGCGAGCCTGGGAAACCGCTCGACGAGCTCCGCTCGTGTGGCCTCGGAGACCGCGATGACGGCGGCCGCACGCCGCGCGATGTGGCCGAAAAGCGCGGACGCGGCCGCGTGGCCGAAGCGGCGCTTGGACGCTTTCGCGTCGTGAAGGTAGATGAGGTCGTGCACGGTCGCGACGAGGCGGCCCCGGTAAGCGAAGGGCACGTTGAAATGAGGAACGTGCAGCGCTCCGAAACCCGAAGCGGCGCGCGGAAGCTCCAGTTGCTCCGCGAGCGAATACACTCCAGCGCGCGCAGGACGGAACGCAACCCCTTTAGGGAACGCTCCGCGCGAGGCTTCATGGCCGATGAGCGTGAGCCTTCCGGGCGCCAGGCGGACCGCGGCGCGCGTCAGCTCACGGACGTAGCGCCCGATGCCGGGGTGATCCCACATGCGCGCGTCGAAAGCGACGCCGGCACGCAACGGCGTACGGGAGACGCTCAGAACAGCGTGTAGATGAACGGAGCGAGCGCCGAGCCCTGGCTCGCGACGATCAGCGCGCCGAGAAGAACGAGCGTCATGACGATCGGCGTGAGCCACCACTTCTTCCGAACCTTAAGAAAAGTCCAGAACTCGCCCAAAATCGAAAGTTTACTCAAAAGACCTTCCTCCTTTTACGAAATCCGAGTGTACCATTGCCGCCCTTTTTTCCCAGCGATTTCCTCGAGTTCCCGGATCGCGTCCTCGGGCCCGATTCCCGACATACACGGATGCCCCGGCACCGGGCAGCGCGTGAGAGCGCACGGCGAACAGGGCACCGGATGCCGGAGCACCCGGGCGGATTCGGACAACGGCCCCCATTCCTCGACGCAGTTGGTCCCGCTGTAAAGAAAGACCGTGGGCGCTCCGGCGGCGGCGGCCAGGTGGGTGGGCCCGGAATCCGGCCCCACGAACGCGGCGCACGCTTCCCCGAGAAGCGCGAGCTCACGCAACGTCGTCTTGCCGCGGAGATCGACGACGTCCGAGGCGGCGCGGCACTCCGCCGCCGGTGCCGCTCCCGCCGCGAGGACGGCGCGCGCGCCGGGAAACCGTTCGGCGAAAAGAGAAAGAAAACGTTCGGCATGGCTCTCAGGCCAGCTTTTGGCCGGAGTCCCGGCAGCCGACTGGAAAACCACAAAGGGCTCCCGTCCCAGCCCCCAGGCCGAGAGCTTTTCGCGAAATGCAGCGCGTTCGGTGTCGGTGAAGTAGAGCGCCGGTTTTGGAAGCGGGGCTCGTACGCCCAACTGCGCGAAGAGCGCCGCGGCGCGCGCGCTTTCGTGCGCGGCATGCGGGTAATCGGCTTCGTCTGTCAGGAAAAAACCGCCGCCGGTGACGCCGTAGCCCACCCGCCGCGGAATGCCGGAAAGCCAGAGAAGGAAATTTTCCCGCAGATCCCCGCGCGGAGCGACGGCCAGATCCACGTTCTTCGCGCGTAGCTGGCGCGCGACCACGGCGAGCGGCCGGCGACGGACAGGGCCCCGCGCGAACCAGGGCGCGTCGTAACGGACGATCTCGTCGACGAAAGGGTTGTTCTCGAGGAGCGGCGCGGCGGAAGACGAAACGAGGAAGATCACGCGGCATCCGAACGACTCTTTGAGGAGCTTCGGCACGCCCGTGACCAAAAGCACATCACCTAAGTGATCGAGGCGAACGACTAGCGCCGTCTTGAAATCGCGCAGCTTCGGACCGCGGCGAGTCGTGAGCTTAAGCGGCGATCCGGCGACGTCGATCGCCGAGGCGACGAGCGACCAGCGTTTTTTCCGGAAGACGTACTTCATTTAAGACCCAGCCGGTATCCCACGAGCTCGAGCACCGCCTTCACGCCGTCGGTCCATCCGATCTTTTTTCCTTCGTGATACGACCGGCCTTTGTAAGAAACGGGAACCTCGACGATTTTCTCGCCGGACTTGAGCGTCCGGGCGGTCAGTTCCACCTCGAGCTCGAACCCTTCCGACTTGAGCGGCAGCGCCTGGAGTGTCCGCGTGCGGTAAAGCTTGTAGCAGGTCTCCATGTCCGTGAGATGCGCACCGAAAAGCACGTTCGTAAGCGTAGTCAGGAACCAGTTTACGAAACGGTGGAGCGAGCCGGTGACGCGCTTTTTCGCGAGAAAACGCGAGCCGTAGACGACGTTCGTGCCGCGGGAATCGAGCGCGGCGATGAGTGCGAGGTAATCCGAGGGCTCGTACTCGAGATCGGCGTCTTGAATGATCGTGAGTTCCCCTTCGGCCATCGCGATTCCCGTGCGGACGGCGGCCCCTTTCCCACGGTTTTTCTCATGAAACGCCACGCGGACGCCGGGCGCCGCGGAAAAATGCTCGCGAAGTACCCGGCTCGTTCCGTCGGTCGAACCGTCGTCGACCACGATGATCTCCTTATCGACGGGCACGGAGGCCACGAGCGCGATGATTTCGCGCACGGTCTCGCGTTCGTTGTATACGGGAACGATGACGGAGAGCTTAGGCACGGTTTTCTCCCTTGGACCGGAAACGGTAAAGGACGGTCAACGCGTCGGGACCGCCGAAACGCTCGTCCCCGCCTTCGGGCGCATAACCGGCGGGCTCAAGCCGCGCCGCCAATTCTCGAAACTGACGCGCGCGCACTTCGGGATGCATATTCACACTCTCCATGGCCCACACCGTCCGGTAGGCTTTTCGAGGGGCGCCGACGAAGGCGTACACGTCTGGGAAATAATCGGCGCGGAAACGCTTCCCGAGCGCCTCCTGGTAATGGACGGCCTGCGGTTCGAGGCCAAAGACCGCTTCCCCCGGCTCAGCGCCCTCCAAGACACGCGAGACGAGAGCCCGGTAATCTTCCTTGTGGATCGGGTCGGTCGGCGCGAGGATCGACGTGATCGAACCGCCCAGGGCGACCGCCGCGTACGCCGTGAGGAAAACGGCGCGCGCGTTCCGCGGCAGGAGCGCGACCCCGCGGGCGGCGAGGACGAAGAAAACGGGAGCAGCGAACGCGAGATAACGCGCGTCGAGGCGGATTGGGTACACGACGATGAGGAAAACGATCGGGAAAACCAGGGCACCTCCCACGAAGACGAACGCGTCGAAACGCTCGCGCCGCAGCCGTAGGAACGCGGCTGCCGCCAAAAAAGTGCCCGCGGCCGCGACGGCAGCCGAGAGCCAAAAAAACGGATCGGACGCCGCGCGTTCGCGAATTGCCTCGGCCGTCAGCATTGAATAACGATAGCCGCAGAGGAAATGCCAGGGAATTCCAGCCAGTTTTTTGACGAGAATGGGCGGCGAGAGGTATTCGGCGACGCGGCTTAAATCCAGCACGTGCTCGCGGTAAATCGCCTGGTACGCGGCGAGCAGGAAGGATGAGAACCCAGCGCCGATCGCACCGAGATGCCAAGGCAGAAGCTTCGCGGCCGCGTCGCGTCCCCGTCCGGTGGCCAGGCGAAAGGCCAGGCATGCGGTCGCCGCGCCGACCCAGAACCACGCGTAGTGCTCGACGTAGACGGAAATCACCGCGGCGCACGCATAGGCCGCATAGGCACGGCGGCTCGGCCTGTCGAGCGCCTGGAGGAAAAGGAAAACGCCTGCGGCGGCGGTGAACGCAAACAGGCTGTAGCTCCGGACTTCGTTCGAGGATTGGAGCCAGTACGGCGAAAGCGCCGTCAGGAAAAGCGCCAAGCGCGCTTCGGTCCGACCGAACAGCGAGCGGGCGAGCGCAGGGATCGCGGCCAGGAGCCCTAGACCAGCCGCGAAAGAAACGAAGCGATACGCCCAATCGACGTGGCCGAAAAGAACAGTCGCGGCCTTGAGTGCGAGGAAGTAAAGTGGTGGATGGACGTCGTTCATCGCGCCGCGAAGAGTCTCGAACCAGCCGTTTCGCACGAGGTCGATACTGAACCACTCGTCGCCCCAGAAGGATTTCGGCGAAAGAAGCATCGCGCCGCGGAGCGCGACGCCAGCGGCTAGAAGGAGTGCCGTCACCGGGCGAGCGCCTCTTCGTAACCGACGTAGGTTTCGGCCGCGACTTTGTCCCAGGTGTACCGCGCGCGAACGCGCGCGGTCGCACGGGCCGCGGGCGCGGCGATTGCCGCGCGGAGCGCGCGGCGGATATCCTCGGGCGACGAAGGATCAAGGTACTCGGCCGTGTCCTCGAAATATTCCCGCGTACTTCCCCCGCTCGTCACCGCCAGGCGTGCACCGCAGAGAGCGGCTTCAAGCGCCGCGAGGCCGGGTGTCTCGAACCAGCCCTGCAAAACGAAAGCCTTGCACGCGGCGTACGCCGATTTCTGAAGCGCGCTTCCGTGCGGAACCATCGGAACGAAACGCGTGAAGCCTTCGCCTTCGCGGCGGCAGCGCTCGAAGTAGTCCTCGTAACCCGTCACCGGATCGCCGACGAGGACGAGGCGCTCGCCCGAAAGACCTTTCACCGCGCGGATCAAGTTGAGCTGGTTCTTACGTGGCTCGATACGCCCGACGCTGAGTAGGAAACCCTTCTCGCCGGAATACCCCTCGAAGAGCACCGGGTCCGCGCCTTCGTCGAAATCCGGATCGACCCCATTGGGAACGACGCGGATCTTCGCCGGCGAAATCGCGAATAGCTGCGCGATCTGGTCCTTTTCGGCTGCGGAGTTCGGAAAAAGCCGGTCGGAGAGATCGAGGAGCGAGCGGCGGGCGGACGGGAAATACGGGAACGCGACCTTCATCGCGTGCCGCAGGACGAGATCGGCTTTTTCGCGTGTCCCGCCGTCGGTGTGGAGCGCCCGGCGCCAGTCGGACCAGAGCACCGTGCTCGTAACGACCTTCACGCCGCGCGACTTCGCGGTCCGCGCGAGACCGAGACAGTCACCGACGGAACTGAACACGTGAAGGACGTCGTAATCCTCGACGCGGCTTTTCCACGGGTCGAAGAGATCGACGCGCTTCCCCGCTTTCTCAAGATACTCCCGGGTCTTTCGGAGCTGGATCTCGCCGCCGCCGACGTTTTGGAACGCCGACGGGTACGTGAAGAAAGCGATCCTCACGCGCGGCCCCTTTCCGAGACGCGGACGATGCGTTCGGCTGCCCGGCCGTCACCGAACGGGTTCTTCCAGCGGCGAGGCGCGCGGACCATGCGCGCCGCCGCTTTCACGATCGCGCCGGCTTCGTGGCCGGCGATCGCGTTCCCGCCGGCCGCGACCGTCTCCGGCCGTTCAGTGGTGGTGCGGAGCGTCACGCACGGCACGCGGAGGATGCACGCTTCTTCCTGCACACCTCCAGAATCGGTGAGGATGAGCTTCGCGCCCTCTTCGAGCGCGAGGAAATCGAGGAAACCGACGGGCTTCATGATCTCGACGCGGTCCGGGACGCTCACGCCGAACGCTTCCATGCGCGCGACCGTGCGTGGGTGGACCGAGAAAAGGATCTTCACGCGGTGATCCCTTGCGACGCGGCCGACGCCTTCGAGGATGGACGCGAGCCGGTCTTTCCGGTCGACGTTCTCCTGCCGGTGCAGAGTCATGAGGAAGTACGGGTCCGAAGGACGGTTCGGGCGCGCTTTCCTCCGAGAGAGCTTGATGTTCTGATAGACCGCGTCCACGATCGTGTTCCCGGTCACGTGCACGCGCGTGGCCGGAATCCCTTCGCCCAGAAGCGTCTTGCGGCAAGCGGCGGTGGGCGCGAAGAGGTGGTCGGAAAGATGGTCCGTCACGATGCGGTTCAGCTCCTCAGGCATCTCGCGGTCGTAGCTCCGCAAGCCCGCTTCGATGTGCCCTAGGCGCATGCCGTTTATCTTGGACGCGGCGAGTGCGGCGGCCAAGACGCTGTTCGTGTCGCCTTGGACGAGGACGACCGAGGGCTTCTCCTCGAGAAGGACCTTTTCCACCGCTTCCAGCATACGGGCGGTCGCTTCGCCGTGGCGGCCGGTCTTCGAACGCAGTTTAAGCGCGAAACGTGGGCGCGGGAGCTCGAGGTCGCGGAAGAAGATACGGTCCATCTCGAACGAGTAGTGCTGGCCCGTGTGGACGAGGAAATAGGGTTTTTTCCGCGCGTGGAGCAGGCGGATGACGGGGGCGAGCTTGATGATTTCTGGACGCGTTCCGAAGACGACGGCGATCGGGGATTTCATCCGGCGATTATAGCGTATGCGCGTCGGTTTTCGTACTCTTTCGGGAGCGGTCTTCCTCTTCCCACCGAACGGCCGCCGAGACGAAGTCGTAATAAGCGCTGAAGACACAGAGAAAGAAGCCTTCCACGCCGTCCAGGAGCCCTTTCTTCAGGAAAGCTATCTGAAAGAACCTGAGGAGCGGCTTCTTGCGAAGGTCGGACTCGCGGAACACGTCTCCGCGATCGCGGCGCGTCTTCGATTCAAGCCGGGTGTAGGCGATGAGCTTCCGCATATAGGCCGAGACGTCCGGCGTCGAGTGGTGAAGGAGCGGCGACCGCAGGTCGCCGACGCTTCCCGAGACAACGAGCCGCTCGTGCACCGCTCCCTCGAAGCGGGCCTTCCCCTTGCGAACGAGCCGCACCGGACGGTCCGCGGCGTTCGCTCCGTTCTTCATCCAACGACCGAAGATCCGGTTCTTCCGCGGGAAACGGAAAGCGTCCCGGCGGCCGAACGAGATTTCGCGGACGATCTCGCGCGCGAGCTCGGGCGTCGGCCGCTCGTCCGCGTCCACGAAGAAAAGCCAATCACCGGTCGCGGTTTCCATCGCGTGGTTTTTCTGTGAAGCGAAGTCATCGAACGGCCGCTCGGTCACGCGGACGCCGCGCTCGCGCGCGATCCGGATAGTGGCGTCCCGGCTGCCGCCGTCCACGAGCACGATCTCGTCGCAGAAGCGCAGCGAATCGAGGCATTCGGGGAGGTTCGCCTCCTCGTTCAGAGCGATCAGGACAGCGGAAATACGCGGGGCGCTCATACGCGCTCCAAAATCTCGTGGTCCGTCACGCTTGAGCCGCGCTCGGCGCGACCGCGGCGGCGGCGCAAGGCTTCCCCGGCGCGCGGAACGGCCTGAAGGAAACCCAGAAAAAGCTCGGACTTGAGGGAAACGAGCGAATGGACGAGTCGCAGCGGCAGCCAGAAGAAGGATTTCACGAGTGTTCCGGCCGAGAGGTTCTTCCACATGAAGAGAAACGTGTTCCGCGCGTTGATGACGAGGGTCTTTTTCACGCCGAAGCGGCGGTTGAAGCTCGTGCCGCCCTCGTGATAGACGACGCTCGCCGGACGATAGAGGCACTTCCAGCCGCGTTTTTGCGCGCGGAAACAGATGTCGGCGTCCTCGAGGCGTCCAGGGAGGTAAAGGTCGTCGTAGCCGCCGAGCGCGAGGAACTTTTCGCGGTCGAACGCGCCGAAGCCGCCGTGCGCGGTGAAGCCGGGTACGCCGATCCCCGCTTCGTGCCCCGGAAAGATCGAGCTCGACCAGTAGACGCCAAAACGTACGACGCCGCGCGTGCGGCTACCCTCGTACGAACGGTCTTTTTGCGAAAGGCATTTCGGCGTCACGAAGAAGACTTCCGGATCTTCGGCGATCGGATCGACGAGCGGATCGATGAAGTCGGGCTCGACCGCGATGTCGTTGTTCATGAGGAGAAGCACGTCTTGCTCCAGTGCACGGGCCGCCTCGTTGTAGGAACAAAGCACGCGGTTCGCCGGAGATTCGTAGAGCCACACGTCCGGGAATTCGCGGCGAAGGTATTCGGCACTGCCGTCTTTGCTCACGTTGTCGACGACGCCGAGCGTCACGTCGTGCTTCGAGCGCGCGACGGCCGCGCGGAACTGCGGAAGATACTTGGCGAGAAGGTCCTTCCCGTTGTAGTTGAGGATGAGGACCGCGACCTTGAGGCGGCGGGTCACGGCTTCCTGTAGCAGACGTACGTCATCTGCGCGGCGGTCGCCCACCGGAGATTCTTCACGCACCACGCTCCGGCGCGAAGGCCGAGCGAGTTGGCTTCGTCGTAGCTTCCTTTGTCGCGGAACACCGAGGGCAGGAACGAGACGAGCGCGTGCGAATGGTCGAGCGCGTGCAGCTCGCGGACCTCGAAGCCTTCCTTCTCGAAGATCGCGGCGAGCTTGCGGCGGTCGAAATACTGCTCCCAGTAATGGTTGTCCTCGCCCTTCCCCATTAGTTTGCGCAGGAATTTGCGGCTTTTGAGCCAGCGCGAAGGCGCGGTCAGCGCCATGAAGACGTTAAAGACCGGCACCGCGACGAGGAAGACGCCGCCGGGTTTCAGCACGCGACGCGCTTCGCGGATCGCTTTCTCCGGGCCTTCCACGAAATGCTCGATCACGCCGAGCGAGACGTACGCCCCGAAATGCGCGTCCGGGAACGGGATCGCGGTCACGTCTCCCACGCGCACGGGAAGCGTCGGGTCGTACGCGAGGATCTTCTTGATCGGACCTTCGTTGTAGTCGATGCCGACGACGTCGTAACCGAGGCTGCGGAGATGGATCAAGTACGGCGCGAGGCCGCAACCGCCCTCGAGGATCCGGTCGTTCTTGGGAAGCACGCGAAAGAAGATCTCGAGCTGTTTCTGTACGCGGCCGTACTTGAAGATCTCGAGGATCTGTGGGATCGTGATGTCGTCCCAATTCCTCTCCCAAGCCTGTTTCGTCTTCTGGTCCGTATCGTTCATGTTTAAGGAGGTCATGATTTCCTTTTAAAGAATTCGATATAGAACATAGCGCACATCCCCTGAGTTGACAATCAATTCCTCCCTGAAAAACTCGACGGCGATTTTTGGGTCCCTCAAAACCCGGAGTAGGCGCATCGGTGGCTCCTTTGACACGTCTGCCGGCTCGAGATTGGATGACAGAACGTGCGTAAAACCCTTCGCGCGAAGGTACGCCGCGAGATCCCGGGGCGAGGCCACGAGGGCTCCGTAGTGCGTGAAATCGTAAAAATCCCCTTCGAGCGTAAATGGCGCGTCAAAATGGAAACCGCGGACCTCCCCTGTCGAAAGCAGTGTTTCTCCAGGCCGTAGATGCCGGTTGAGCGCCCGAGAAGCGGCGTAGCTTCGGTCGTTCTTCGCAAGATAGGCGGAGCGGCTGCCGCCAAAAAGAAGAGAAGCCTCGTCCTGGAGGTGGTAGGGCGCGAACGCTGCCGAAACGGCGAATACGGCGGAAACGACCGCAGTACCGGCGCGAGGAAAGCTGTCGGCGATCCGCGCGACTGCATGGCCCGCGGGAACGGCGAAAAGGAGGAGCGCTGGAAAGAAAAAGCGGACGTTCGGATCGATCGCGAGCCAGATCGCCGCGTAAACCGCCCCGGTCCCGAGGCAGAATTTGACGTGAGCCGGAAGCGGCCTCAGGACGAAAAGGGCCGGAAGGAACGCGAGATAGAGCGGGCCCACCTGCTCGCCGCCAAACCACGCTGGATGCACGGTGACGTCCCACAGAAGAAAGAGGACTCCCAGGATACCGCCACGGCCGTGGGAATCGACGTACGTCGGATCGTACCAGCCATTCCCTCCGAAGAACTGCGAGTAAAACGGAAAGAAAGGATTACCCCGAAGAATCCACGCGCGCGCGTACCAAACGCCTCCGGCCACCGCGAACGCGGCGAAGAACGCGACCGCGCCCCGCACGACCTCCCGGCGGTCCGTGTTCGAACGCAAAAGCTCCCGCACCAGAACCGCGAGAGCGATCGGACCGAGAAAAAGCCCGATCAGCTTCGTCGACGCAGCGAGCCCCGCAAAAACGCCGGCCACCACGGCCCAGCGCCGGTCCTTTTCCGTCGCGTAGACGTAAAGCGCGTAGAGAGAAAGGAACGAAAAGCACGCCAGACCGTTATCCACGTACGCAAAGGCGGCCTGCACGTAGGTTCCCGGCACGAGAAGGTACGCGGCGGCGGCCGGAAGCGCCGCGCGGCCGGCCCCGCCTCGCCGCGCGAACGCGTACGCGGCGAGGCCGCAAAAAAGGTACGCCGAGACATGAAAAAGCTTCGCGAGCGCCGGACCTTCGAGAACGAGACCGAGCGTGAAGAGCATGTGCATAAGGTACGGCCATAGCGAATTCGTGGAATACGGGACCTCGTAGATCCTGCCCTCCCGCACGTAATTCTTCGGCTGCATAAGATGGTAGCAAAGCTCGTCCTGCCCGACCGGCGGGGCGAGCGCACCGGCGACCGCAAAGAAAACGGCTACAGCGCAAGCGATCAGAAGAAAGAGCCGGAAACCCGAAACCGCGCGGAGCGAAGTTCCTGCGCGCGCGGAAATCGTCGACGCAAGCGCGGCGAAGTTGCGAGCTGAAAAAGCAAAAAGGACGACCGCCATGAGTGCAAGCGTTTCGCGGCGGAGGAACCCCGCGGAACCGGCGGCGAACGTCCCGTACGCGAGGAGCCCGAGTCCCGCGGCGGCGGAGAATGCGAGCTTTTCGATCTCGTCGCGGAACCGCACGCCCGCGCGGTCAAAGAGCCACGCGGCGGCGCCGGTCGATCCGATCGTGAGGAGCGCCCAGAAACCGAGACTAACCACCGAGCGCTCCCCTATAGGCCGCCCATTTGGGAAATGCGAAAAAAAAGAGGTACGCCGCCAGCGCAAGGAGAGGCCAGAGGACTAGGAAGACTTTTTTCATCCGGCCTCCTTTCCGATTGCTTCGGCGACGCGGGCGCCGGAGCGGCCGTCGAGCGGGCCCACCCACTCCCGCTCGAGCCTTTTTCCGACGCGAGAAACGAGTTCCAGGAAAGAAGGTTCCCCCGAAAGCGCGCGGTCGACGAGAGTTTTCAAGGAAGCGGCGTCGCGGGCGCAGAGCGCGGATCCTTCTTCCACGAAAACGGGCACCCGGGTCCGCGAGAGAGGAAAGTAATCCAGCGCGATCGAAGGTTTCCCGAGAACCAGCGATTCGATTAGCGCGTTCGAGTGGAACGAAAGCGTCAGATCGGCGGCCGCCAGGAGATCCCCCGCAGGAACGTCCGCGGGTGCGATTCTCACGCCCTCGATTCCGGACGCGCGCACCGCGTCCTCGGTCCATTCCGGCTCGAGGTCGAGCGGGTGCCGCTTCACGACGAGTGTGCAGTCGGAGCGGCCCCCGAGTACCGTCAGCGTGTCGACGAGCGCGCGCCGCTGTGAAAAACGGTTCCGGCGCGTCTCGATGGCGGGAAAGAGCGTCGTTCCCCAAAAAACGATAAGCTTCCGGTTTCCGGCCGTGCCGAAGCGGCGGCGGAGGGCCGTGGGATCCTGCGTCGCGCGGATGCGGTCGTAACGCGGGATTCCCGTCAAGTGAACGCGCGCGCGGGAGCCGTTGGCGTTGTAATAGGCGCGTATCCCTTCGCCGCCCAGCGCGACCGCCTCCGACGAAACGGGAAAAAGATCGTACTGAAAATCGGAAAAATTGACGCCGTGAGGAATTTGAACGGTTTTCGTCCCGAGGCGGCGCGCCTCGCCGACCAACGTCTTCCGGAAGGTCACCGTGTCCTCGTCGACGACGACCGCGGCGAAGCGCTTTCCGGCGAGGAACGATTCGAAGGCCTCCACCCGCTCGGCCGTTTCCGGAAGCCAACGGTCGAAGAAAAAACGAAGGCGGGGTTCGAAGAGCCGGGACAGATCGCCTTCAGGCGAGCGAAAAGCCCCCGATTCGACCGTTCGCCGCAGCGCTTCTTCCGTTCCAGGAAAATTCCTCCGGAACGCTTCGAGCCGTTCGCGGCCTTCGGCGCCGATCCGGCTTCGCAGCTCGGGATACGAATAATAAGGGACGCCGGCTTTCGCGAGGAATGGCAGCTTCGCCCAGCGGAAATCTTCGTCCAGATAGGCCGCGCCGCGGTCCAGGTGTGCGATCACGGCTTCGACGTGCTTCGGAGCCGAGACGAAAAGCACGTCCGCCCGGCGGCGCACTTGGAACGGGCGGACGAGGAAACGGTAAGCGCCGAAAAGAGGCGCTCGCAGCGCAGATTTCCAACTCGACAGGGGCTTTTCGGTGGAAGCGGCGGGCGCACCGCCTTGGAGGCGGCCCGTCCGCGCGCCGAGGAAGCGGAAGACGTCCTCGCAAAGGGGTTCTCCCGGCGCGGGAAAAAAACCCTTCACCTGCGGGCGCGGCGTTTCGAAGAAAAGGATTTCGGCGGGACTTTCGGCCTCCTGAAACGCCCGCGCGCAAACGAGCGTCGTGAGGATCCAGGTCAGGTGAAGCCCGGTGTAGAGTTCGGCGAGTTCCCCCACGTTCCGGCCTCGGTATTCGACGAGCGGACGAACCGCAGGGTGCGCGTGCCAGGAACGCGCCAGACGCCACGCTTCGGTTTCCACGCGCGCGGCGGCGGCTTCGTCGAAAGATTCTCGCAGCCAGCGGCAGGATACGCCCCCGCGGCGGAGCGCTTCCGCGGTCCGCTCATCCGACGATACCCAGACGAGCGCAGGGTCATCGGTGGCGGCCCGCCGGGCGGCCTCCGCGTCCTCTATGCGTTCAACGACGGCCGCTTTTTTCAAACTCTTCCCGGATGGCAGACGCCGAAGCGAAGGTCTTTTCGAACGCACGCGCGACGTCGTCCATGTCCCTGGTCGTAAGCGGGTGGCGGCAGAGTCCGGTCATGAAAAGCTCCTTATCGTGGAGCCTCTCGGTGACCGGACAGCTCCCCTTTTCGTAATTGCGGAGGTTGGGGCCGGTCTGGAGGTCGAACGGAAACCGAGAGTTCGCGAAAATGCGCCGGTTGCGGTACATAGGCTCGAGGTAGATTGGCCTCACGTAACCCGCGCCCACTGGAATCCCCTCGGCCGCGAGCGCCTTGACGAAAAAATCGCGCGAAAGCCCGGCTTTCACCTCGTCATAACGGACGGGGTACGTGAAATACACGTGCGTGGTTCCTTTTCGGGGCTTCGGGAGGGTCAGCGCCGGAAAGACGGAGAGTTTGTGCGTGAGGTAATCGGCCAGCTGCACGCGGTGTGTCGTGAGCCGGTCCAATTTGCGGAACTGCGCGCACCCGACCGCCGCTTCGAGCTCGGTCATGCGATAGTTCCAGCCGAGGCAAGGCACGTCCTTGGCGGCTTCCATGTGATCGGCGACGACTTCGCCGTGGTTACGGACGAGCTGCATCTTGAGCGCCAGGCGCGCGTCGTTTGTGACGGCGACACCGCCCTCGCCGGTGGTGATCGTCTTGTGCTGGTTGAAGCTGAAGACGCCGACGTCGCCGAGCGTGCCGACCGGCCTCCCCTTATAGAGGGCGCCCGGCGCCTGCGCGCAGTCCTCGACCACTTTCAGCTTCTGGCGCTTGGCGAGCGCGAGGATCGGGTCCATGTCGGCGGGGCCGCCGAAAAGATGCACGACGAGGATCGCTTTTGTTCGCGGCGTGATACGCTCCTCGATCTTTCGGGAGTCGAGACAGCAGAATAACTCTTCGATGTCCGAGAACACCGGGATGCCCCCGCACATCACGATCGCCGAGGCGCTCGCGCTCATCGTATAGGGAGGCACGATCACTTCGTCGCCGGGCTCAACGCCCACGGCGAAAAGAGCCGCGTGGAGCGCGGAGGTGGCCGAATTCATCGCGACCGCATGGCGCGAGCCGAAGCGTTCGTTGAAAAGGGCTTCGAGCGCCTTCACCTTCGGGCCGCCGAGAAAGGCGTCGCCGGGCTTGGCGATGAATCCCGAAAGCTGGCCCGTCTCGAGAACGGAAAGGACTTCGTTTCGCTCCTCTTTTCCGAGGACCGGGTGCGGGGGGAACGGTTTCGTCCTCGCCTTCGGGCCGCCGAGGATCGCCGGTTTTTGGTGACGGGGCATTTTCATCTTCCTTTCAGCTTAGGGAACGCGGCGAGAGCGTTACTCGAGAAAATTTTGACGAGGGTTTTTTTTGTGAATCCGTAATGCGCGATCTTGCCGAGCGTCCACGCCGGGTTCATGAGCTGGGCGTCCGACGCGAAAAGCACGCGGTCGTCGCCGGCCTCGCGCACGAGCGCGTCTAAACGCGTCTCGACGACGTCGGCGTGGCTCGTCGCGACGTCGAAGAACACGTTCGGGCTCGCGAAGAGCGGCCCCACGCGCCTGTAGGTCGCGTGCGCGCAGACGAACCGGAGAGTTTTCCATTTTTTCGCCGCCGCCGCCATGCCGGGAATATGCGCCATCACGGTGAGCCTGCGCTTCTTCGCTTCTGTGAGGATGGGCGCGTACGCGGGAGCGTCTAGCCCGAGGCCGTAAAGGTCCTGGATCGTCTTCACACCGACGCAAGCACGGTTCTTCGCGTAACGGGCGATTTCGGCGAGCGATTCTTCCGGACGGGTCGGATCGACGACCACGAGCCCGGCCACGCGCGGGTCCCTGTCGGCGAGCGAAAAAGTACCCCGGTTCCCCGCTTTGAGATCGCCGTTCAACGCGCGGATGGAAGAGACGAGCGCGCGCGTGTAGTTGAAGCGGTCGAACTCGCGTGCGAAGAAGCGATCGTCTTTTTCCGGTTCAATGAGGTTCCAGCCATCGACGTGCCAATGCGTGTCGATCTTTGCCGGCGTCATCACGGGCGCGAAGCGCACGCCCCAGGCCCGGGCGTCGAATGAACGCGGCTTCGGCAGTCCCAGCACCCGCGCGAGTGTGCCTCCGTAGACCGCCTCGCGCGCTTCGCCGGAAAGCGCGTTTTGAACGAGGCAATGTGCGGCGAGCTCGAGCGATTCCGGGGCGTTCGAGGCGAAGAAAAGCCGCTCCGCCCCCACCGTTTCGACGAGCCTCCCGATCGCGCCGCTCGGTGTGAGGGACCCGACGTCGAAGAACCAGTTCGAATGCCGGCGTGCGATCGCGAGCGTGTCCGAAAAACCGTGGTAAGCCCGGCCCCGCATCCAGCGGACCAGAACGGGGCCCTTCAGAAATCCGAGCGCGCGCTCGATCTCGACGAGTTCCGCGGGCGTGTCGACGCCGAGCTGAAAAGCGAACCCGAGCCGGTCGGCTTCCTTCAAGGCGGCAGCGAGCGCGGGGCTTCCGAAGCGTGGTTCGTAATAGCGTGGAGAAGAAAGGACCGAAAGAATCCGAACTCCGTCTTTTTTTAACCGCGCGAGATACGCGGGGTCCGCGTAAGCGTCGAACGAGGCGGGCGAAAGCGTCGCGGCCGGGAGAACCCGCTCCGGATGGCGCCTTGCGAGCGCAACGAGCTTCGAATTCCCTTCCTTCACGTCCGAAAAAATGCTCTCGTACGAGGAAACCACGGCGGAGGACAACCCGTAACCGTCTAGGAACGAAACGAGCCTCTTTTCGTCGAGCGCAGCGCCCGTCGACGGGTTTCGGCCGAAGAACACGCCCCCGTCGATCACGAAACGCCCGTCTTCTTCTCGAAAAGCCACCAGGTCATGTCGTCGAAGCCCCCGGCCTCAAATTCCGGGCTCCACAGGAAACCGTAATCGACGACGTTCACGGAAAAACGCTCCATGAAAAATTTCCCGAAATCCCGCTTGAAGAGCTTGTCCGGTTCGCCGTGGTACGGGAGCGAAACCGGCGTGCGGTTGAAATATTCGCAGATAACGATCCAGCGGCGCGAATAAAGGAATACTTTCTCGAGGTTCGCCGCCAGGTCGTCCGGCGCGATGTGGATGAGGACGCCGCAGGTGAACGCGAGGTCGAAGCTCGCCGGCTCGAAACTCGACTGGAGGATAGGCCCGTTGAACGAGCGCACCGGCTTCACCCGTTCGACCGCGGTTCGGTACGCAGCTTCGTTGATCTCGATGAGGCCGAGATCCATCGAAGGATCGACGCGCCGGAGCCCCTCGAGATTGCGGCCGATGTTCGATCCGCATTCGAGGGCCGAGCGCACGCCGGAAGCTTTGCGCAACATCTGCCGCCAGCCTTTTTCTGTGACCGCGTAATCGAAATCGGAATTCCGCTCGACGTATCCCTTTCCGAAATTACCCTTCCAGAACTTCTCCTGTTCGACGGCCATCAGGAGGCGTCCCAAATATTGGACTTCGTCCAGTTGCCGCCGGCGTCCTTCACCCAGACGCGCGCGTCCCGGAAGCGGTCCATCTCGGCGTCGAGCTTCGAGCGTTTCCAGCCGACGTACTCGAGCCAGCGCGGGATATCGCCGGGGACGACATGGTCGTACTCGCGGACCATCTCGATTCCCTGCTCGCGGGTCATGACGCCGTTTCGGATGTCCCGGCAGGCGTGGTCAGTGGCGCGGCCGTAACCGAACTTCACGAACTTCATGTAATCGTGAATGCCGTTGTCGTGGACGTCGTTCAGGTTCGAATCCTTCCGGTAAGTGCGGTCGAAAGGCCGGTCGTACATCTCGAATCCGTAGAGGTCGATCATCTTTTGGAGATGGTCGAGCTGGTTCCAGCCGAAATAATTGGAGATGAAGATACCGCGGAGGCCCAGGCGCTCGATCTCGTCGTCCGAAGGATACTGTGCCCAAAGGAAATCGTACGGCGCCAAGCCCTCGTTCTCGGGACCCAGGAAATCGCTCCAGTCGTAGCCCCGGCACATGTGTTCGGTGCGGTATTTCTTCGTGAACTCCACGAGGTCGGCGTAGGAGTGCATGCCGCCCAGGTTCATGAAACCATGCTCGCCGTAGACGAAGAGCTTCGTGTCGAACTTAGCGGCCATGATGATCGGGAATGTCATGATGCCGATGTGCGTGTGCCAGTTGGGGTCGCCCATACGGGTCATGCCGAGGCGATTCAGTTTTTTAAGAACGTCGACTTCGGGCGTGAAATGCAGGAAGTCGCCCTTGAAATGGTCCTTCATGCGCTGAATGTTGCGCAGGCCTACGTCGGTGTGGTTGTTCTCGGCGTAGCAGACGAAGAGAACCTTGAGGCCGTACTCCTTGCAGAAGACGTGAGCCTGATAAAAACTGTCTTTGCCGCCCGAGACGCCGATCACGCAGTCGTAGCCGGATTTGTTTTTCGAGCGGTACTGGTCGATCAGCTTCTCGAACATCTCCCGGCGACGCTTCCAGTCGACGGCCTTCTGCTCCTCGTGCGTGCGGCACCCCGAGCAGACGCCGTTCTTGTCGAAAGTCAGCGGCGTCGCGGCGACGCCCGGGTACACGCACTTGGCGCAGTACTGCATTTTCGGAGGCTTCACGGTCGTTTTCCCTTCCGCGGTCTTTTGAATTAGATGGCTTTTAGTGCCGCACGCGCGTCTACTGGCTTCACGGGGCACCCGGCCTCCGCGAGGCGCCGTTTGGCGCGCGGGTACGCGTTCTCGGTGAAATTGAAAATGTTGCCCGCCGCGGCCGCAGAGGCGCCCGTCCGCGAAAGGACTTCTTCGAAATCGTCGAACGAACCCGCACCCCCGCAGGCGATCACGGGGATTCCGACGGCGCTCGCGACACGGTCGACGATTTCGAGGTCGTAACCGTTCGCCGTACCGTCCCGGTCGATGCTGTTCAGGAAAATCTCCCCGGCGCCCGCCTCGGCCGCGCGGCGCGCCCAATCAACCGGGTCATCCGGCACCGCCTCGGAGCCCTGCTCGATAAACATTCTATGCGATTTACCCTCTTTTTTCACGTCGATTCCGACGACCACGCACTGGCTTCCGAAGTGCCGGGCGATGGTCCCGACGAGCGCGAGGTCCCGGTACGCGGCGGTGTTCACCACGATCTTGTCGGCCCCGCCGGCGATGATTCGCGCGGCATCTTTGAAATCCCGGATGCGACCGCCGAAGGTGAGCGGCATGAAACATTTCCGCGATATCTCTTTGAGGATAGAAAGAACGTCCCGGTCCACGCGGATCTTATGGTCGTCGCGTTTCAGGTCGTGCTCCCCCTCGCGGGTGATGTCGATATAGATGAGCTCATCCGCCGCCCAGTCGTTCAGCCGCTCGAGCTGGTTAATCGGATTCCCGAACTCCCGGAAATCGGAGAAAGTCTGGCTCCGCACGATGAGCCCATTTTTGAGGAACAGGACCGGGATCAGGCGTTTTTTCAGCATGGCAACTCCAGAAACCGCTTCAAGAGCCGCAAGCCGTGTCCGTGCGACTTTTCCGGATGGAACTGGACGCCGTAGAGACGGCGTTTATCCGAACCGACCGCGCACGCGAAAATCTGTCCGTAATCCGCGGTCGCGAGCGTGTCCGCGGCGGACGCGGGTTCCAAGCAGTAGCTGTGGACGAAATAGTAATCGGTCGGCGGATCGGAGGCGAAAAGCGCGTTCGGAGCGGCCGTGCGTGCCTCGTTCCAGCCGACGTGGGGAATCCGGAGACCCGTTTCATTCAAGCGGCGCACTCGCCCGGGAATGACGTCCAGCCCTTCCGTCGGCCCGCCCTCGTCGCCTTCGGACGCCAATAGCTGCATGCCGAGACAGATGCCGAGAAACGGCTTTTTTCCCGCCATCCTGCGAAGCGGCGCCGAAAGGCCGCGCTCGTTCAAATTTTTCATTCCGGAGGCGAAGGCCCCCACGCCCGGGAGAACGACCCGTTCGGCGCGTTCAAGCTCGTTTGGATCGGAGGTCAAGATCACGCGCGCGCCCAGGAACTCGAAAGCGTTCCGCACGGACTGCACGTTTCCCATGCCGTAGTCGACGATCGCGAGCACGTTACCTCGAACTCATCCGGACGGTGCGTTTCTTGAGCGGAAGAGCGACGCGCTTGCCGCCCGATTCGAACGAAAACCGGAGCGCGGTTGCGATCTCGAGGCTCGCACGGCCGTCCTCCACCGAGCAAATGGGTTTCTCGCGCCGCTCGACGGAACCAACGAGATTCTTGACGAGCCCGGGCAGGCCCTCGCCGAGATCGCCGGTTTTAGACTTCGCGGCTTTCAGCGCGGAATAGCCCGAAAAAAGCGGATGCGGAACGACGTCCCAGACGTCCGCTCGCGTGCCGCTTTCGGCCAGGCGCACGCGCTTTTTCGTGCCGTAGATGTCCGCCTCGAAAACGAGATAGCTCGCGACGTCGAGCGCCGTGAGCGTGCAGCCGAAGCCTCGCTCGAAATGAAGGTAGCCGGAATACGACGGGTCGGCGTCGCCGAGTTTCTTTGCGGGGTCCGCCCACACCCAATCCACGCCGCCGAAGAAAAAAGAGAGGAAATCGAAAAGGTGCGTTCCCGTATTCACCGCACCGGCCGTGTAATAAGCGGACGTGCCCTGAATTCGTCCGAGCTCCCCCGCGTCAACCGCGCGCTTGAGTTCGTGGTAAAGCGCGACGTAGCGCCGTGTGTAGTTCACGAGAAGCGGAACCTTCGCTTTCCGGGAGAGCGTAGCCATCGCGTCCGAGGCGGCGAGCGTGTCGGCGACGGGTTTCTCGCAGATCACGCCCCGCACGCCCGCTTTCACGGCCTTTTCGAAAATCGCGCGGTGCGTCCCGTTCCAGGTGCAGATCGAAAGGACGTCGGGCTTCACCTCCTCGAGCATGCGGTCGAGATCGGAATAAAGGGCCCGTACGCCCCACTTTTTTCCGAAAGCGGCGAGCTTCGCGGCGTCCAAATCGCACGCGGCGGCGAGCTCGGTCCGCGGATCGGCGAGATAGGCCTGGGCGTGCGTCGAGACGCCTTTCCGTTTGGGATCGGCCGCGAACTCGCTCGCGATACGTCCGCAGCCGACGATCGCGGCGCGCAGTTTCCGGCTCATCGGACCGCCTTCTGCGCGATGTGCGCGTTCTTGGCGGCGACGTCCGGGTTCGCGCGGAGGAAATCCATCACGTCGCGGCTCGTGAAACGAGGGTTATTCGGATAAAGCGCGTCGTAGACCGTCGCGCACACTTCGTAGTCCTCGACGCGGTCCACGCAGATGCGTATCTGCGGGCCGTACAGTTCGGACGGGGCCGTGAGACAGCCGAGCCTGAACTCCTGAGGGTGCTCGTAGATGTAGAGCGACACGTTCTCGCGGTCCGGCGGGTCCTGGGTGAGCGTGTCGACCTTCGCGAGCGTCGCGGTCGAGAAAATTTGCGTGTCGAGGCCGCGCGGGTAGGTGCGTACGAGGATATTGCTCGCGTAATCGACGTCGTGCGCGCCGTAAAAACGGGCGAGCTCGTCGATGATGTCCGGGTCCGCGAACGGGCAGTCGCCGGTGAGCTCGACGATCGTTTCCGCCTTGTGGTGCTTCGCCGCTTCGAGGACGCGCAGAAGGACGTCGTCCTCGCTTCCGCGGAACACGGCGACGCCCGCCTTCTTTCCCCATTCCACGACGGCGTCGTCCTGGGCGTTCACGGTCGTGCAGATCACGACGTCGGTTACGCTTTTCGCGCGGCGGGCGCGTTCCACCAGTCGCTCCAGCGACGGCTTCCCGGCGAGCGGTTTCAGGATTTTCCCCGGCAGGCGGCTCGACGTCATGCGGGCCTCGACGGTGGCGATCGTTTTTCCCAAGATTCTAGGCATTGCGGACAGCCTCCTTTTTGAGGATGAAATTCTTGAGCGTGGAGCGTAGAAGCCCTTCCTTGCGCTCGAACCGAAGGATGAGCGGCGCGAACGCCGCTGTGAAAAAAACAGCGCGCAGAACAGCGCCGGAACCGGGGGTGGCCCTCGAGAAAAGGATCTCGGCGCCTGCGACGACGGCGGCGAAATATACGAACGTGCCAAGGATGCGGCCGAGCAGCTTTAAAAATTCCGCACGCGCAAGGATACGCGTGAACGCGTAGCCGAACACCGACAGAAAAAAAACGAAGTACGCGGCCGAGGTCGCGGCGGCGACGCCTTCGATTCCCCAGCCCGCGCGGAGAGCGCCCCAGATGAGGGCCGCCGCGACGCCCACCATGGCGACGTAAACCGGCACGAGCTTCCCCTGCCGGTTCGTCGTAAAAAGAACGCTCGAAGCCATTTCGTTCACGGCGATGAAGTAATACCCGACGAGAAGAATTCGCATCGCGCCCAAACCTCCCTCGAACCGCGGCAGGAAAAAATGAATGAGCGGAGGCAGGCAGACGAGCACCGTTCCGATGATCGCAGGCAGGTAATGCGCGAGCGCGAGCGTCACCCGGACGAATCGTCCCTTTGCCTCGTCGAGCGAACCCGTACGCCCGTAGCTTTCCTGGATGTGCGGGAAGATGATGATGTGGGCGAAGCGCCCGAGGGCGCTCACCTGCTGGACTGCCATGAGCGCCACCGTGTAGAGACCGAGCGCGGCGTAGCCGAGCGTCCGGCTGATCAGGATCGCGTCGAGCGAAAGAAACGTGATGAGGCAGTAACTCAAGATCACCATCGGGAAACCGATGCGCACGAGGCCGGCGACTTCGCGCGGGTCGAAAGCCGGCGCCAGCCGCACGCCCGAGACCCGCCACGCGAGCGCAGCCGAGCACGCGGTGGCCGCCAGGAAGCCGAAGGCGAGCCCGACCACCCCGCCCTTCCACGCGAGCGCGAGCGGAAACGCTGCCACGAAGAACATGTTCGCGACGATGAGAAGGCTCAGTTCGGACACCTTCTTGAGCGTCCGGAGGAGCGTGAGAAAATAATTGTACGCCTGCGTCGCGATTGCAAGCGGGGCCATCACGAAAAGACCCTTCCGGAGGAGGGGGTCGTCGATGAAGAAGGCGGCGATCCCGGCGATCACGGCAGCGGAGACGATCGACGCCCCGGCTGTGAAAGTGAACGCGTTGTTCTCGAGCCGCTTCACGCGGGACTCGTCGCCTGCGCCGGTGGCCTGCGGCACCTCGCGCAGTAGTGCGTCGCGCGTTCCGAGGTCCGAATATTCCGCGTAGCTCCCGAACACCTTCATCACGGCCCAGTATCCGGCGCCGGCGGTCCCCAGGAGCGCCTTCATCGCCACGCTCACGACGATACCGATCGCCATCGCCGTGTAATTGGCGACGGTGTACTTGAGCGTATCTTTGACGACGAGATCCTTAAGAGACACTAGATCGCGCGCCTGTAGAGGTCGCGTTCGAGTTTTTCCCGGACTTTCGCGACGTCGTCCGGCCCCATCGATTGGCGATAAACGGCTTTTCCTTGCGGCTCGGGCCATCCGTCCTGCTTCTCGAGGAAACGGCGAAGGCCCCCGACCATCACGTCCCGCTGGTGCGCGATCATGCGGGTGCGCACCTGGGCGTACCCCTCGCCGCGCCGCACGGGCATGTCCGCCTGATAGATGATGGGACCCGAGTCTATCTTTGCGGTGGCCAGATGGCAGGTCGCGCCGACCGGATCGTCGTTCAGGATCGCCCATTCCACGCAGCTGCAGCCGCGGTAACCCGGGAGGATGCCCGGATGGCAGTTGAGAACCCCTTTCCGCGCTTTCCTTAGGATTCTCTCGGAAAGAACCGCCGTTCCCCCGAGAATCAGAACGCCGGGGTCAAGCGCGGCCAAAAGCTCCTCGCAGGCGGCCGAACCGTGGTCTTTCACGTAATGGATTCGGGGAGCCGTGTTCCCCAGCGCGTCTCCCAAGAAAAGCGGCGCGTAGAGACCGCCCGTGCGCTCAGCGACGATCGCGCGATCGCGCTCGGCGTACGCGTCGCCTTCGAAGACGACGCTGTGCACCCGGATGCCCGCTTCGCGAAACCCTTTCAAGTATTCGAGGCCCATGAGATTGCCGTACCGCGTAAGGACCACGACGCGGAGCGCGCCGGGGTGTTTGGGATTCGTCTTGGACCACTGGACCACGTCGTGATGGAACCCGTCTTTCAGGAATGCATCCCGAAGAACGCCTTCTTCGACCATGCCCAGACGCGCCGCGATGCGGGCCATCGCGGCGTTTCGTGCGGTGGCCCCTACGAAGACGCGGTGGAGATCGAGGGAGCCGAAGACATGCTCGAGGAGAAGGCGGCAGGCTTCCGTGCCGACGCCTTTCCCCCATGCGTTGCGTTCGCCGATGAGCAGGGATATCTCGGCGGAACGGCTCGTGTTCGAGATAGAATTCAGCGACGCGTTCCCGACGTGGCGGTTGCCGTCCTTCAGGATGATCGCGTACGCGAGCGTGTCATGGGAAATGGAGACCTCGGCGACGTACGCGCGGAGCTTCTCGGCGGTGTAGCCCGAACCGTGACGGTTGTCGCGGCAGACCTCAGAATCGTTCATCCAGGAAAGCCAGGCGCCCGACACGTGGCGCGCTAGGAGCGGTTCCAGCCGGACCTTCGCGCCTTCGAGCGGCCGCAGGTCGAGCGTCACCGCGCAACTCCGCGCTTCAGCTTCTTAAAGAGAACGCGGACGACACGGCGGACGTCCGAGTCCGTCATCGCGGGAAACATCGGGATACTGAGCGCCTCGGAGTAGAATCTCTCGGCCACGGGGTAGTTTTGCGGGCGGAACCCGAGCTTCCTGTAATAAGGCTGGCGCGGCACGGGGATGTAGTGCACCTGCGTCCCGATTCCCTCCCGCTTCAGGGCGTCCATGAACGACGAGCGGTCGAGCCCGAGCGCGCGGAAATCGATCCGGACGGGAAAAAGATGATAGCTCGAGCGCGTCCCCTCGGATTCAGGGACGAGAGAGAGAAACGGCACGCCGGAAAGGGCCTTCCTGTAGAGGGACGCGATCTCACGGCGGCGGGCGATGAAACGGGGCGCTTTCTTAAGCTGAGAAAGCCCGAGCGCGCACTGGATGTCGGTGATGCGGTAATTGAAGCCGAGCGTCTGCATCTCGTAGCTCCATGCGCCGGCCTCGCCTGGATAAACGAACTTGGCGCGCTCGCGCTCGATGCCGTGCGAGCGCAGTAGCCTGAGGCGGTCGTAGAATTTGCGGTCGCGGGTCGTGACCATGCCGCCCTCGCCGGTCGTGACGTGTTTCACCGGGTGAAAACTGAAGACGGCCATATCCGCGGCCGAGCACGAGCCGATGCGCTCCCAGCGGTTTCCGGAGCGGACTTCGGCGCCCAGCGCGTGGCAGGCGTCTTCGATCACCATGAAATCCGGGCGGCGCGAAAAGTCGCGCTTCGCGCCCCACACGTTCGGCTGGCCCGCGAAATGAACCGGGAGAAGCGCGCGGGTCTTCGGGGTGACGGCCTTCCGGACCGCGGCGGGATCGAGTCCGAGATCAGAATCATGCACGTCGGCGAAGCAAGGCGACGCGCCCGCGTAAAGCACACAGTTGGCCGTGGCCGCGAACGTGAGAGGCGTCGTCACCGCCTCGTCGCCGGGGCCGAGCCCCGCGGTAAGCGCGGCCAGATGCAGTCCGGCCGTGCCGCTCGAGACGGCGACGGCGTAAGGAGCGCCGCAGAACTTCGCGAACGCCTCTTCAAAGCGCTCGACTTCGGGCCCTTGCGTGAGGCGGTCCGATTTCAGCGCGCGGACAACCGCGCGGACGTCGTCCGCGCCGATCGACTGCGTACCGTACGGAAGGAACTTACTCACCGATGAGCCGCTTGAGGTCGGCGGGCGACAGCCACTCGGTGTTGTTGTCGCTGGAATATTCGAAATCCTCGCGGATCTGCTTGCCCTGGCCGAGATTCTCGTTCTTCCACCCATCGAAGTCCGGGCAGATGACGAACATCTTCTCGAATTCGAGGGTTTTCCGGATTTCGTCGCGCGGGATCAGCACCTCGTGCAGCTTCTCTCCTGGACGGATACCGACGATCTCCTGCTTGCAGTCCGGCGCCATCGCGAGCGCGAGGTCCGTGATCTTCATGCTCGGGATCTTCGG